>Ga0169931_10000621_pt1 | contig 59104 bp, 49 predicted proteins | sample Kivu_15m_20L_FD_129675 | JGI IMG/M metagenome (GOLD analysis project Ga0169931, IMG submission 129675) | Freshwater microbial communities from Lake Kivu, Western Province, Rwanda to study Microbial Dark Matter (Phase II) - Kivu_15m_20L... | ecosystem: Environmental > Aquatic > Freshwater > Lake...
TACACCTTCTTTCTCAAAATGCAGCGTGACCAACATGTTTTTTCCGTTGGTCTTGTTTATGAGATTGTCTTTTTTGATGTTTGTCAGTGCAACACCATATAAGGCAAAGCTGAGAGCATTTACAATAGTGGTCTTGCCAGTGCCGTTGCGACTGCCGTTGTCGTCTCCGCCCTGATCTAGATTTTCGCCCAGCACGAGAGTCAGTTGCTCCCGGCCAAAATCTACAGCCTGGGTCTGATTCCCGACTGACATGAAATTCTTTACTGTGAGGTCTTTGATTCGGATCATAGGTTATTATAAATTGCCAACAGCGTCTTGGCGTCATAGGTATCGCTTTCAATATTGACTAGTTGATTACTGACGATCTGATCAACACTTTCAAATGCTCGGATGTCGATCTCTGTGTTGATTTCTACATCCTTCTTTTCTGGGATCAACGTTAATTCTCTGATGTCATACTCCCCTAGAAATTTTTCTTTGATAAAGCTGGCTTCTTCGTAGCTGATATCAATGTCTAAGTTTACACGAAGGTGCATCTTAGGTTTGATGATTTTATCAGCTCCGTCGATGAGCTCACTGAGTTTAGTTGTGCGGAATGTGGGCTGCGCGGGCCAACTGTGGTAAACAGGATCCTTGCCCCACTCTAAAATCATCATTCCACGATCATCGTCCCACGCATCTGAATAGTTGTGAGGAAATGCATTGCCGATGTAGATCATATTTCCCCTGCGCTGGCGTTTATGAAAGTGCCCGCTGAATCCTAGTTCAAAATGTTGGAAGTGATCCAGCTGTATCTCACCATGATCAGGCATCTGTACCATGGCGTTCATGTAAAACAATGGCAGTTCAAAATGTCCAAAGATATAGTTGCCTTTTAGTTTAGCTATGCTTTTCCATTCTTCGTTGACCAGCCATGGACACAATGTGACATTACCTTCAGATAACGGGTGATGTATAACATTGATGCCAGGAATATACTTGCCAAACTCTACACTGTGGATATCACGCTTATCTTTGTAATAAAGATCATGATTACCAGGAAAAAAGAAAAACTGACTAAAAGCCTGTCCCAGCTTTTCCAATGCTCGAAGGCTGTAGTCCATAGTAGTAATGTTAAGACTATTGCGGTTGTGATGCCAATCACCCATAAAAATACCAGTGTCACATCCTTCCTCCTTGGCTTTGGCTATATACCAATCTACAAAATCTTCACAATCTTGATTGTGCGCACCACTATTGGATTTCAAACCAAAGTGTATGTCTGTAAAACAGGCTGCTTTTTTAAAGAGATTCATAAAAGTCTTGTCCTAACATTGTTTGTATGTCTTCTAAAGTTTCATCAGGCATCTGACAGACCCAATCATCTTCCTTGGACATCCTTGTAAAACATATTTTTGCCATGCCACCGTTGGGTAATCTAAAAGTAATGTATGTGATCAATCTTCATCTCCGACTGGACCATGTCTTTTCATAGCAGCGGCATGTTCAGCTGCACCGGTTCTGCTGTAACTGGGATTCATGCCATTCATTTCTAGTATATCATCTCTTATATTCTGCATTTTCTTTTCGATATTGATAATTCTCACGAAGCTGTTGGTCACTGCCGCGGTAAAGTAAGCAAACGGATTATTACTTTTTTCCTCATTGAATTGCAAGCCTATTTGAGTTAATTGCAGAATAGCCTGCGCTCGCATCTCATCGTTGTAAGTATAGCCACGGACGTTGCCTCTGGTAGCGTAGCGCTCGCAGAGTTTGATGTACATGCGGGCTAAGTTGTCCGTGATCTGTCCGTGATCCTTGCTAAACTTGCCTTTGGCGACGCTGCCGGCCCAGTGACTTTTTCCCACACAGACCAATTCATCATTCTCATTGAATTTCCAATGTTGAAACGGTGGAAAGTTTACTTTGTCCCTACGGTCAGCGGCACTTTTTGGATTCTTTTTTCTAGTGCTGTTTAAGGGTATGTGATCATAGGTCATGATCCTAAACACGAGATCAGTTTTAGCAATTTTTTTGTAGTCGATTTCGCAGTCTGCTTGTTTGACCTTCTCCCCAGCAGCCTTTCTCGCTTGATAATCTGCATCACCTAGTCGTTTTGCTTGGCTGCGTTTGGCCTCAGCAATAGTCCTTATGTTTATTTTCCCCAAACTAGGCAGTATGATATCATATTGATGATATTCTGGTTTGGTATAACTGCAATAAGTGTTTTTTGATTTGTGTATTTCTTCTAATAAATCTCGGTTGTTTAGGTAATTTACGGTCATTTACTCAATCCTGTAGTTGTAGAAGTATAAACTACGCACTTTAAAAAGTCAACTAAATATTTGCCAAGGGAGACAAAAATGGCATTTGACGTAACTAAGGGTCTGTCAACAGTGGCTAGCACAGCTCAGTCGGCTTTTGGCGCAGTAAGTGCCGGTCTAAACACAGCGGCAAGATTGGGTTCGGCACTAAGTAATTTATCTAGTCCTGCAGGCCTACTAAGCACGATTCGAAGTATAAATTTACCAGTTGGTGGAGAAGCAATCAGCAAATCTATTGCTGCATCGGCAACTTTTGGAGGCACTGACGCTAATACTGATTGGCGTGTTAGACTCAGTATGCCTACAGGCAGCTTTTTTGATTCAAGCCCAGTGTTAAAACCATTATGGGACGCAGGCGGCTTAATTTTTCCCTATACCCCCACTATAACCATCGCACATTCGGCGACCTACAATGAACTATCAGTGACACATCAAAATTACCAGTTCAACGCTTATCAGAACAGTAGAGCCAGTGACATACAGATTACTGGTGAATTTAACGTACAAGATGCTGTGCAAGCCAAATATTGGATAGCCACGGTTCATTTTTTAAGAGCAGTGACAAAAATGTTTACCGGTGACACAGCTTATGCTGGGAACCCACCACCCGTGTTAAATTTCAGCGCCTACGGAGATCATGTTTTTAGAAATGTGCCAGTGGTGGTCAAAAGTTTTACTATGACATTGCCTAAAGATGTTAACTACATTAGTACAAATATTGCTAGCGGTAGCGGGTTTGGTTTAGATAGTATCAGTCAAACTGCCGGTCAGCTGGCGGGTCTTGCTGGCGTAGTTGGAGCATCAGGAGTTGCCAGAAGATTGGGTTCCGCAGCCTCTACAATCAGTGGTGTTAACAGCGTAATCAATGGATTAGGAATTTCAGGAGCTGCTGGTGGTATGTCTTCGACAAGAGACAGCTATGTACCAACTAAAAGTGATTTAACAGTGACGGTGATGCCGGTGTACAGCAGAGAAAGTGTTAGACAATTTAGCCTACAGCAGTTTGTCAACGGTGCTTATGTGAGCAAGGGGTATATTTAATGGCTGCACAGTATAACAATATGAGCCCGTGGTATAACACTTCCGTAATAAGAGATTATTTGGATGTTTTGACGATAAGACCAGTCAGCGCAGAACCTGACGATTATCTCTATACCATAGAGCCGCAGTATACATATAGGCCCGATCTTTTGGCCTATGATTTGTACGGCACCAAAGACCTTTGGTGGGTCTTTATCCAGAGAAATTTAGATGTACTGCAAGATCCAGTATTTGATTTTGTTCCAGGAACAAAAATCTATCTACCAAAAAATACCAGTCTCAAAGAAGTTTTAGGAGGCTAACTTGGCCATCGATGTAAAATCAGCTGCTACTACTGCGTCTAGACTGGCAAATACTGCAATTAACTCTTCTGGAGTAGTGTCTGGTCTGCAAAATGCTGCCGGTAATCTAGACAGCTTAAAGAATGCTGCCAGTGCAGGTTTATCTAACGTTGCGGGATCGTTGACTGGCCTTGCTGGTCAGGTAAAATCCGCTATAGAATCAGTGCCTAAGATCATTGATCTTGACATCGAAAAATTAATACAGTCTGCGAAAACAGTGGTAACAATTCCAGGTAAACCTCCGTTTCCTAATGCGTTACACAATTTCGCTAGTTACAATTACATATGGACGTTGAGTGTGTTAAGTCCTCAAGATGTTAATTTCCCGGATGAAAGTTATAGGAAAGGTAAACTAGGCCCTTTAATTTTAAAAAGCGGCAGCGGAAACCCAAAGGATAGAATTAGCACAGTCTATAAGAGTGTGGAAAATCCCGAAGGTAAATTTGACTATTTCATAGATGATGTTCGAATAAATGGCACTATGGGCATGGATCGAGTCACTGGAAACACCAATGCCACAGGTATTAGTTTTAAAATTACTGAACCATATAGCATGGGTTTGTTTTTTCAAAGCCTACAGATCGCAGCATTAGAAGCGGGCTATTATAACTGGCTTGATGTGCCTTTGCTTTTGAGGCTGGAATTCTTTGGTCACATTGATGCACAGAGACAAAATGTTCAGATACCCGGGACTACCAAATATTTTCCATTAAAAATACGTGATATTAAGATGCGGGTCAGCGGGCAAGGCAGCGTCTATGATTGTGAGGCAATTCCTTGGAATGAAAAAGCACACAGCACAACATACAGTCAAGTAAAAACAGATTTAACTATCAGTGGAAAATCCGTGCAAGAAATGATACAGACCGGTGAAAAAAGTCTGCAAAAGGTGGTCAATGATGCTTATTTAGAAGCTGTGAAAAGAAAAGACGTTCAAGTACCTGATCAGATATTAATATTATTTCCCACAGACCTTAAAACCAGTGACGCTACAGGTGTAGCCAATGATTCAAGTAATGCTCCTGGAGCCACAGTCAACCCTTCAGAAAAATCCGCAGCTAATCAAAGTGTATTAAAACGGTTGGGTGTTGTTAGAGGAACCGATGGATTTAACCTAGTACAAAAAGACAATATCAATCCCATAGGTGCTGCCAATATGGGATTCAATGAATACAGAAAGGGTGAAAGCCCGTTTGGCAAAGACAACGCAGTCTACGATGAAAAGACTGGAACCTACAAGCGCGGCAATGTCACAGTCAGCAAGACAGTCAGTGAAGCCAAATTTGCACAAGGCACTGACATACCCAATGTAATAAATCAAATAATATTGGCCAGCGACTACGGTCGTCAAGCCTTAGATCCAGACAAGATCACAGAAGACGGTTTTATCAATTGGTGGCGCATAGATACTCAGATGTATATCATGGACACAGATGCTAACATAGAAAAAACAGGAAGAAAACCAAATCTAGTTGTGTATAGAGTAACACCACATAAGGTTCATCACAGTAAATTCATGGCACCAAATCAAGCAGCCAAAGGCACTGAACAAATTAAGTTAGAAGCCATCAAAGAATATAACTATCTATACACTGCTAAAAATCTAGATATCTTAGATTTTGCCATAGAATTCAATGCTGCATTTTACACAGCCACCAACGCTGACAGTGGAAAAAACAACGTTGACGTTCAAAGAACCGCGGAAACAGGCAACCTTGCTGCCACAGAACGCACATCAGCTGAAAATACTAGGTCCGGAGACTTTGCCAGGGATTCTCAGACAGGTCAAGTAACTTCAACAGGATTAGGCAGCGGTTCAGCCGTCCCAAGGATTGGTCTTAATACATTGCCCACCAGCAGTTATGCTGACAAAGTTAATACTAGTTCTGGCAATAAAGGTGGCCCTAGAAGCGATGATGCAGCCACAATCGCAGCTAGACAGTTTCAAGATGCCTTAACAGCTATGGGAGACATGGTGGAGTTACAGATGAAAATTATAGGGGATCCTTTTTATATCGGCGACAGTGGTATGGGAAATTACAGTGCTCAGGCCACTAATTTAAAAGGAATCAATGGTGATGGTGCTATTAACTATCAGGATGGAGAAGTCTACGTAGTGATCAATTTTAGAAACCCTATAGATATTAATCCTAGAACAGGTAGATATGATTTTCCTGGGGGATCACTGGTACCGCAGTTTAGTGGTCTTTATCGTGTCAGTATTGTGGAAAACAGTTTTAGTAAAGGTCAGTTCACGCAGAGTTTGACTTTAACTAGAATGGCTGGCCAGGATATCAAAGACGATGGTGGCCAAGCAGGTAAGACTGCGGTGTCAGATGTCGTTAATGCATTTAACCCCAATGACCCAGCAAGTTATAGTTCAGAGGGGGAATAATGGCTGAAGAAACCAGAGTCGCCACAGGCAGTGCAGGAAATAATCCAGGGCCTTTTTTAGCCAAAGTAGTCAGCCACTTAGACCCCAATTACATGGGATCATTGGAAGTGCAACTTCTTCATGAAGTGGGTAACGACCCAGCGAAAGAAGGACAATTACATGTGGTAAAATACATGAGTCCTTTCGCTGGTAGTACAGCAGTGGAATATGTAGGCGAAGAAGAAACCTATAATAATACACAAAAAAGTTATGGCTGGTGGGCCGTGCCTCCCGATGTGGGTTCAACTGTTATTGTGTTCTTTATCGAAGGCGATCCTAGAAAAGGATTTTGGATCGGGTGTGTACAAGACGAAAACATAAATTTTATGACACCGGGCCTCGCAGCCACAAGCTACGCTATCGATGGTGATGAAGAAAGAGTGCCAGTAGCAGAATATAATAAAAAAGCTATACCAGTTGGCAACAATGACAGCACTAAGAACAGAAAAGCACAACATCCTTTTGCTAAAATTTTACAGGAACAAGGCCTGTTATTAGACGATATCCGTGGAATAACTACCAGCAGTGCTAGGAGAGAAACACCTAGCACAGTATTTGGAATCAGCACTCCAGGCCCAATAGACAAACAACCAGGAGCAACTAAGGGAAAGATCGGTAAAGCAGAACATCAGATCGCCGGAGCATTTGTCAGTAGACTGGGCGGTACCACTTTTGTCATGGATGACGGCGATGACAAGTTTCTAAGAAAAAAACCAGCAAGCGAAGGTCCGCCCGAGTATGTCAGTGTCGAACAGGACGAGACTGGTGGCGACGTTACGATCCCACACAATGAACTTGTTCGAATTAGAACACGCACTGGACATCAGATATTACTGCACAACAGCGAAGATTTAATTTATATAGGCAATGCCAAAGGCACCACTTGGATAGAACTCACCAGCGATGGAAAGATAGACATTTTTGCCGAAGACAGCGTTAGCATCCATACAAAACAAGACCTAAATTTCTATGCTGACAGGGATATTAATTTAGAAGCAGGTAGAAACGTAAACATAAAATCCAAAGAAGAAATGCAGATAGAAACCGGCAAAGATTTTAACCTGCTTATAGGAGCCAACGGCAAGATACTGTTAGGACAGACTGGCGCGACACCGGGCGCAGGCGATCTAGATATAAATGCCAAAGGACACATTTGGCAAACCTCTGGTGGAACCAATGAGACCAAAGCCGGCGGTAATATCGTAGAAACAGCGCCTAATATACATATGAATGGGCCGACAGCTCAGACAGCACCTATTCCTAAAGTGTTAAAAACACACAGCCTGCCGGATCAAGAAGGCAGCGAATTAGCGCAGACTATAATGCGAAGATTGCCAACACATGAACCTTGGCCACATCATGAAAATTTAGATCCTATGAAATATAAAGCAGATAAAACTGATAGAGATTTAGACGGAAGAAATGAAGAAAATTCTCAGTCAATACTAGAATCTCCCGAAACTTGGAAGAAATACTCCACAGTCACCGACACCTTTGCAAAACTTAAAGGTGCTGAAGGTTAAATAATTTTATGACTACACAGCGTTTATATGATAAAATCGTACTAAAGGGCAAATCCCCCTCACAGGAAGCGCCCATGCCTAGGACTTATCGGGGGTTTAGCACTATAAGCGCAGACAGCGAAAGTTATACTCTTTATGATCTTTCGTTGATCAAACAAGACATAGTCAATCATTTTCATGTAAGGCAGGGAGAAAAGCTCAGTGATCCCGAATTTGGCACGATTATATGGGACTTGCTTTTTGAACCACTTACTGAAGATTTAAAAACGCTGATATTAAAAAATGTCGAAGATGTGATCAATTATGATCCTAGGGTACGTGCGGACAATGTTATAGTTACCAGCTACGAAAGCGGTATTCAGATAGAATGTGAGTTAACTTACCTACCATACAACATTTCAGAAACACTGCAATTTCGTTTTGATCAAGCAAACGGTCTAACGGGCAATTAAACTAGCATATAATAAAAACCGCTAAATATTACTAATATAGGAAGCGGACATGTCAAGTACCGATAGACAAAACAGATTATTAGTTGCTGAGGACTGGAAAAGAATTTATCAGAGCTTCAGAAACGCCGATTTTCAAAGCTATGACTTTGAAAACCTACGTAGAGTAATGATCAATTATCTTCGAGAAAACTATCCCGAAGATTTCAATGACTACATAGAATCAAGCGAATATCTAGCACTTATAGATATGATAGCGTTCTTAGGTCAAAGCGTGGCATTTCGTGTAGACCTTAATGCCCGTGAAAACTTTTTAGAACTAGCAGAGCGCAGGGAAAGCATACTAAGACTGGCAAGACTACTTAGTTATAACGCCAAACGAAATCGTGCAGGCAACGGTCTTTTAAAATTTCAAAGTGTCTCTACCACACAAACAGTAATAGACAGTAATGGTAGGAATCTTGCTGGACAAGTAGTAGTATGGAACGATCCTGCCAATAATAATTGGTACGATCAATTTATCAAGGTCGTTAATTCTGCTTTGCCTTCAACAAGGCAATTCGGTAATCCTGATGACAAAGCCACAGTCTACGGTATTCCTACAGAACAATACAGATTTCAAACGTACAGCACCGGTGTTCCTGTGTTTGGTTTCACAAAAACTGTCGATGGCAGAAATATGAACTTTGAAATAGTCAGCACTGTAATCCAAGAAGGGCAGGATATAATCGAAGATCCCCCACAGGGCGGCAAGTCTCTTGCATTTTTATATAGAGACGATGGCAGAGGTGCTGCTAGTCCAAGTTCAGGATTTTTCCTACATTTCCGTCAAGGTAACTTAAACACAGGTACATTTACAGTAACACAGCCTAGTACCAACGAATTAATCGATATCGATGCCAATAACATCAACGACACTGACGTATGGTTATACCGATTAAATTCTAATGGTGTTGAAAGTGAACAGTGGGCAAAAGTTCCCAGTTTCGAAGGCAATAATATCATTTATAACAGTTTGAAAAAGAACATAAGAAACATATATGGTGTAGTTACTAGGTTAAATGACCGTGTAAGTTTGACTTTTAGTGACGGCACTTTTGGTACACTGCCTTTAGGAACATTTAGGACTTATTATAGAGTTAGTAACGGTCTGTCATATACAATTAATCCTAAGGATGTTAGAAACGTTAGCATAGATATACCATATATTTCTAACTTAGGTCAGGCAGAAGTGCTAACAGTCACAATGTCATTACAGACATCAGTGTCGAATAGTGCTGCATCCGAGTCAAACGACAATATTAAAAACAATGCACCTGCGACTTATTACACACAAAATAGAATGATCACAGGTGAGGACTACAATATTAGTCCCCTGTCGGTGAGTCAGGATGTTGTAAAAATCAAAGCAGTGAATAGAACAAGTAGTGGCATCAGTAGATATTTTGATTTAGTTGATCCCACAGGCAAATACTCTAGTACGAATTTATTTGGTGATGATGGTGTAATTTATAAAGAAGAATATCAAGATAGTTTTAGATTTAGTTATTTGACTAGAACAGACATAGAGGCTGTGATCTACAATCAAATATTAGATGTGTTGACAGAAACTACTTTAAGAAATTTTTATTATTCTAATTTTAGTAAAATCACTACTGACAGCCTCAACATCGCTTGGTACCAAAGAACCAACGATACTAATCAAAGCACAGGTTATGTGGGCGATAACATAGATTCGACACCATACAGGACTGGAACATTTGCTGCTACAGATCTCCAGTATTTTGAACCGGGTGCTTTGATAAAATTCCTAGCACCTGCTGGCTATTATTTTGACATAAACAACAACAATCAATTGACTGCGGGCGCTGCAACAGTGCCAAATTCTACCGCAGCGATTTGGGCTAAGGTAGTAAGTATTTCAGGAGATGGCACTGCTGGCGGGTCGGGAGTGTTATCGACAGGACAAGGGCCAGTAGTATTAAACACTGTGGTACCATCAGCAGCAGTAGTAGGACAGATAATTCCTAGATGGAGAACCACTATTGATACAAATGTTATTTCTAGTATGATAGAATTAATATTTGCGAATAAACCGTTTGGACTCCGTTATGATATCAACACTAAAAGCTGGAAGATCATATTTGAAGGTAATTTAAATCTAATCGATATTTTTAGTTTAGGTAAACAAGGGGACAACAGCAATCAACAACTTGATGCCAGCTGGTTGTTATTGTTTACTACAGACACAGAATTTTATACAGTGACAAGTCGTCGACTGCGCTACATCTTTGAAAGTGATCAGCAGATAAGATTCTTTTATGATTCGTCTAACAAAATCTATGATAGTAGAACAAATAGTATAGTCAAAGATAAAATTAAACTATTAAGTGTTAACACTAAACCTGATAGTACCGCAGCACTGACCTACGATGTTACCTGGGAAATCAACAAGGAATTTGTTGGGTTAGATGGATATGTGGACACCAAGAAGATAGAACTTGCTTTCAGTGATTCTGATGATGACAGTATAGTTGACGATCCTGAATTATTTGAAACAATGGTAGCACCGTCAACGAATAGATTGTCTAAGTACGTTGTTTTAGAAAGGTATGAAGTAGATTCTGGGCAGTTAGATTATAGGTATGTTGACAACAGCGATAACAAGATAGTAATAGTTAGCTCAGAACTCACTGTTGGGGATTTGGCCCAGTACTCAGATGGACAGTATTTTTATTTTATCGACACAGCAGTCGTAAAAAAATATGATAGGATTAATGGAAGATTTATTACAAGCCTGGATTATAAAGTATTCCAAGGAAGAAATAAAATCAAATTTCAGTATGTCCACAGTGCTGATTATGAAACACGTATAGATCCTGGACATACCAATATCATGGATTTATTTGTGTTAACTAGGGAATACGATATCGAATTTAGAAAATGGCTAACAGGTAATTTAGAAACTGAACCTCTGCCATCTAGTTCGGATCAACTAGAACTTTCATTGTCTCCGACGCTGAATGCTATTAAAGCCACTAGCGATGAGATCGTGTACCATCCAGTCAAATACAAAGTGTTATTTGGGGGGAAAGCCAGTTTAGATGTCAGGGCCAGTTTTAAAATAATCAAGAATTTAGAACAGCCTATCAGTGACAATGAAATAAAATCTCGTGTGTTAACTGCAATCAATGAATTTTTTGCTTTAGAAAATTGGGAGTTCGGTGACAGCTTTTATTTCAGTGAAATGTCGGCATATGTGATGAATAGAACAGCACCATTCCTAGTTAATTTTGTCATAGTACCAAGACAAAATAATCTAAGTTTTGGAAGTTTGTTTGAGATAAAGGCTGAAAGTGATCAAATCTTTATCAACGGAGCCACCACTGATGATATCGAAGTAGTTGCAGGAATAACTGCCAGCACTATTTTAGCTACCGGATCAATAACATCATCAAATAATGTGATTTCTCAACAGAGTGTAACTAGTAAAACAGGGAGTTATTAATGGCTGAAGAGCAAAATGAATATGGCCTTCCCATCGGTAAAGGTGAAAAAAGAAGAGGTGCAAAACTTTTACCTAGGTATTATAGAACAGAGCCTAACAAAAAATTCATACAAGCCACGATAGATCAATTAACTCAAACGGGCACTGTAAGGCGCCTTAATGGGTATATTGGAAGACAAAATGCCAAAGCAGTCACAGGCAAAGATGTGTTTTTAGACGCCCCAACCGTTGATAGGAAAGATTATCAATTAGAACCAGCACTAGTAGTTCGTGATGAACTTGACAATGTCACCTTCTTTAAAGATTATATCGATTATATCAATACTGTTGATGTGTTGGGCGGTATCAACGATAATCATCAAATACTGAACAAGCAAGAACTATACAGCTGGAGACCGCATGTTAACTGGGACAAATTAACAAATTTTCAACAATATTATTGGTTGCCTTATGGTCCCTCAACTGTTAAAATTTTTGGCCAGCAACAAAACATAACGAGCACATATACCGTTAATATTTCTGATGAAGGTGATAATAGGGCATATGTTTTTACCCCCAACGGATTAAGTAGAAATCCTACACTGAGACTTTACCGGGGGCAAACATATAGATTTGAAATTGACGCACCCAATGAGCCCTTTAGTATTAAAACACAACGAGTCGCTGGAACGTTGTTTAGATATACTAAAAATGTATCTAGCAATGCTGTCGAATCTGGTGTAATAGAATTTACTGTACCTGAAGATGCGCCCGATGTATTGTATTATGTCAGCGAAAATAGCGTTGATACTGGAGGCACATGGCAAGTTTTTGACATCGAGGAAAATACAACAATTAATGTCGATGAAGAAGTTATTGGTAAAAAAACATACGTTTTGCCTAACGGAGTAGCATTAAGCAACGGCATGAAAATTTCTTTCGGTGGCAACGTTGTGCCCGCTATTTATTCTAAGGGAGCATTTTATGTTGAGGGTGTTGGTGACAAAATATATTTGATATCAGAACTTTCTTTAGAAGTTATTTCTGGGTATTCTGGTAGTTTTGAGGTACTGTTTGATGATTCGGGATTTGACTCATTACCATTCAGCGACGCCACAGCATTTGCCTCCCAGAAGGATTATATCACTATTAATAGGGGTAGCGGAGATAGAAACCCGTGGAGTCGATATAACAGATGGTTCCATCAAGATGTGATTATTAAAAGTGCTGAGCTTGCAGGAGAACAACCGGTATTAGATCAAGACAGGCGAGCGACGCGGCCCATCATTGAGTTTGATGCAAACATCAAACTTTATAATTTTGGTACACAGACAAAAGTTGACGTAGATCTAGTGGACGTATATACCGCTGATGTATTTTCTACAATAGAAGGTAGCACGGGTTATAATATCGATGGCGTGCAATTAGCCAATGGACAACGTATCTTATTTTTAGCAGACACTGATACATTGGTTAAAAATAGAATTTTTAGAGTACAATTTTTAAATCTAACACCGCCCGGCGAAAATATTAAAAGACAAATACATCTTGTAGAAGAAACAGATGCCATGCCGTTGACAAACGAAACTGTGTTAGTTAGATCAGGTAATGATTATCAAGGAAAAATGTTTTGGTTTGATGGCACTTCATGGAAAGTCACACAGGAAAAAACGTCTATAAATCAAGCACCGTTGTTTGATCTTTTTGACGAAGAAGGTACCAGTCTCAATGATCCTGTAAAATATCAAGGGTCTACTTTTGCAGGAAACAAAATATTTTCATACAAATCAGGAATTGGCTCAAAAGATCCGATTCTTGGATTTTCCTTAGCTTATAGAAATATCAATAATGTTGGTGACATAGTTTTTACCTTTGATCTTTTACAAAACAGTTTTTCATATAAGCAATTTGTTGATGTTATCACTGAAAAAACTGACGGTAAGTTCTTGAAAATTTATAAAGGACTTGATTACGGCACACACGTCAATGGATGGGTTAAGACATCTCTCGACAACGTTCAGCCTATAATTAGGATTTATAAAGATACAGATTTAACATCGGTGTTTCCTATTGATGTCTATGATAACATAGATGAATTATCTGATCTGTTAGTTAAGGTGTATATTAATGGTAAACGATTAGAAAAAGAAAACTGGAATATAGAAAATGGTGCTATCTATAAAAATGTAGTACTTAATAGACCTGTGACACCTACTGATGTGGTAACATTAAAGTGCTATGCCAAGCAAAAGAAAAATGCTAATGGATATTATGACCTTCCAGTTAATCTACAAAATAATCCATTGAACAACAATATTAATGAGTTCACATTAGGGGAAGTCATTGATCATGTGGACAGCATTGTCGATAATTATCCGGCCTTTGCTGGTCAATATCCTGGTGCAAGTAATCTTCGAGATCAAGGCAATTTATCTACATATGGAATTAAATTTGTTCAACATGCCGGACCTTTAAATTTTGGCGCTTATTTTTTAACATCAAGAAATGCCAACGTGATCAAAGCCATAGAACAGGCAAGAGAAGAATACGGAAAATTCAAAAGAAATTTCGCCAATGTAGCGAAATCTAAAGGTGACTCTTTGTCCACTAAACAGTTTGTGGATGAGATTTTGTTTGAAATTAATAAAGATAATCCAAAAAATTCTCCATATTACTTCAGTGATATGATAGGGTTTGGAGCATCTACTAAGACTGATTATACAGTTATAGATTTTAGAATCAAAACATATCCATTGTCTAATGTTTTTTCACTTAATCAATTAACAAATAAAGCAGTTTATGTATATCTTAATGATATTCAATTGGTCTATGAAAAGGATTATACATTTAATTCTGCAGGATTTGTCGAATTGACTACTACTGTGGAGTTAGCAGATAATGACGTAATTACGGTTTATGAATATGAAAGTACTGATGGTTGTTGTATACCACAGACACCTTCAGCTTTAGGATTGTGGCCAAAATTTGAACCAAAAAAATATTTAGATACTACTTTAGTTACTCCACAGAATGTTATACAGGGCCATGACGGAAGTATTATCCTAGCATTTAATGATTATCGTGATGATCTCATATTAGAGCTCGAAAAAAGAATCTTTAATAATATTAAGATAACATATGATTCTTCAGTGTTAGATTTTTATGATATTCTTCCCGGATATAATAGAAATACTGACTATTCATTAGATGAGTTTAATAGAGTGCTGGCGCCTAATTTTTATCAGTGGACGCAGTTGATAGACAGAGATTTCACCAAGCCATTGACGTATGCAGCTGAAAATCCATTCACGTATAACTATAGTAAGAATTCTGCTCCTGATGGAAGAACTCTTCCTGGTTATTGGCGGGGAGTTTATACTTGGTTGTTTGACACTGATAGAATACATATCTGTCCTTGGGAAAGTTTGGGGTACACCATTGAACCAAAATGGTGGCAAGAAGTATATGGTCCAGCGCCTTACACACGAAACAATCTAATACTTTGGCAAGACCTTAAAGAGGGCATAGTCAGAGAACCTGGAAAACCTATTATTAGATATCCTAAATTTGCTAGACCTGTTTTAGAAAATATTCCTGTAGATGATGCCGGAAATCTATTAGATCCAGTGAATGCAAACATAGCCAAGGGTTATTTTAGAAGTCAGTTATCCGATGATTTTGTATTTGGTGATAACAGCCCAGTCGAAGCAGCCTGGCGTCGAAGTAGTTTTTATCCGTTTAGTGTTTTGTCATCAATGATATTAATGCAGCCAAATAAACTTATTGGCGCATTTATTGATAGATCCAGGGTTGTTCGTAGTGATTCTGGACAATTAGTTTATACACCTACGAATTTAAGATTAAGATTACAGGATCTTGTTGTTCCATCCACCATAGACGATGAAGAACGTAGGATGACTGCTGGATTAATCAATTATATTGTTGATTATATTTTAAGTGATAATTTACGATCTTTAGAAGAATTTAAAAATGATCTTAAATCTTTAACAAACCAATTAAGTCATAGACTCGGCGGGTTTACTAGCAAAGAAAAATTTAATTTAATATTAGACAGCAAAAGTCCGATAGCTACAGCAGGGGTATTTGTGCCGCAAGAAAATTATAAGATTTTTCTAAACACGTCATCTCCTACTAAAAAATTACTTTACAGTGGTGTTATTATTACTAAGATACTGACAAAGTATGGATCGGGATTTGAAGTTAAGGGCTATAGTCAAAAAACGCCGTTTTTTTATTTTTATCCTTGGACACAATCTGGTATAACAATCAACGTTGGTGGAATCAGTGAGTCGTTTATTAATTGGACCGCAGGACAACAATACGTTGTTGGAAATATAGTTAGATTCAATAATAATTTTTATAGAGTAAAAACAACACATGTTGCTCAAACGAACATAGATCTGTCATTGTATCAAAAGTTGCCGGCACTGCCTATTGTCGGTGGTAGGGATGCTGTACTTAGAAAAGAGTGGGATAGAACCCCTGTTCTGCTAAACTACGGACATACCTTTATTTCTATTCAAGAAGTTGTAGATTTTCTTCAAGGTTACGGGGAATTCCTAAAAGATCAAGGCTTTGTTTTCGATGACTACAACACAAATTTAAAATCAATAGCCAGCTGGGAAACTGCGGTCAAAGAATTTTTGTTCTGGACGACACAAAACTGGAGTACCGGTGAAGAAAAATATGTAGACTGGCAAGCCAACAAATTTTTTAAAGCTGATGAGATAGTAATTTATAATGGTGATTATTATAGATCAAGGAGAGATCATACAGCCACTGATCTGTTTGATGAATCTATCTATAAAAAAATTGATAATTTAAATCAAGACGGAGCAAGTGTTATTACAATGAGTCCTAGCGCTTTGGGACTTTCTTTAAAATTAGATTTTAACGTTGTCGATGATCTTAGGGATGAGTTTAATGATTATGAAATTTTTAAAGCTGACGGGCAAAAATTTGAACAAAACTTTATAAACTACACAAGAGACGATAATGTTTTTGCCTTTAGTCCAAGAGTCGGAGGCATTGGTATTTACGGTGCTGGATTTTATCTAGTACAAAAAGAACATGTCTTGATCATCGATAATACTACGCAATTTAATGATACTATCTATGATTTAGAAGCAGGATACCGCCAAGAAAGAATACGTGTTTCTGGATATAAAACCATTGATTGGTACGGAGGATTCGATGTTCCTGGGTTTGTCTATGACAAAGCTGAAATCAAAGATTGGCAACCTTGGAATGATTACAATCTAGGCGACACTGTAAGATATAAAGAGTTTTATTATAGTGCCAACAAATTTTTATCAGGATCACAGGATTTCAATTCTGATGATTGGATACGACTTGATGAAAAACCAGAAGCAAGATTGATACCTAACTGGGATTATAAAGCAGATCAGTTTACTGATTTTTATGACTTAGAAAGTGATAATTTTGATGCAGATCAACAAAGGATCGCACAGCATCTCATAGGCTATCAAAAGAGACAGTATCTAGAAAATATCATAAAGAATGATGTCAGTGAGTTTAAATTTTATCAAGGTATGATACCTGAGAAAGGCACACAAAATGTTTTAAACAAATTGTTTGATGTGTTAAGCGCCGCTGATCAGGAAAGCATTAATTTTGATGAGGAATGGGCTGTTAGGATAGGGCAGTATGGCGGTGCCGATGCCTTTGAAGAAATCGAATTTTCTCTAGATGAAGACCTATTTAAAGTTAATCCTCAAGGATTTGAACTAGTTGATACAGTAGACGAAAGCAAAGTTGATTTTATCATTCGCCAGTCTCCTGGGGATATCTACGTAAAACCAAAAAATTATAACAATAATCCATGGCCAGTTAATGATAATTTTATACCATACCTAAGAACACCGGGGTATGTTAGATACGATCAAGTTTCAATCAATATTGATTCTTTAGAAAACATCTTGGATCAAAATATAGAGGTATTCAGTGAAGGCGACTACGTATGGTGTGCATTTGAAAGCAGAGACTGGCAGGTTTATAGATTTACGTCAGCAGAATTTTTCGCAAGAGACGTTGAATATGCCGATGGTGTTTTAAAAATACAATGTGACAAGGTGCCAACGGTTCAAGTAGGTGACTTCATCGGTATAACTAATTCTGAAAAAATTCAAGGATTTCATAAGGTCGATGATGTAGTATTAAATTCTATTTTTATTAGAAAACAAATTGCTGGATGGCAATCTCCTTTTCAAGACAGTTCACAGGTCTTGATATACAAATTTTTGCCACAAAGATATTCCAGCGTTGACAGTGAAATCGACTTGCCTAAAGTATTAAAACCTAAGGAAATTATTTGGACTGATGATGATGGGTCGGATAAAGCAGCAGTTTGGCAAAATGAACCAGTATATACTAGAAAAAAGTTAACAAATGCATCGCCATCATCGAACGAGTTTTTAGGTAAAGCTATTGCCGTTAACTCTACAGCAGGAACACTGGCAGTTTCTGATACCAATACGATCAAACTCTATCAAAAATCTACAAGTATAACCGGATGGACTAGACAGCAATCGATAGAGAAGCCTCCAGCATTTGCCTTCGCCAGCAGTTACGGTGACGTGTTATCTCTAGCACCAGATGGAAAATGGTTGGCTGTGGGTATGCCAGAAGCATCAAACGTGATGACAAAACTCAGAGGGGTCTATGATAACACCGGAGCAACCACTTATAATGTAGGTGATATCGTTAAAGTTGGTAATACTTATTGGAAGGCCAAAAAAACAGTAGTAGGTGATGGTAGTTCTATCAGTTTAAATTCTTTGGATTGGGAACCCGCCTATATACTCGAGTTTGACTCTACTGGTTCTAGTGCTGGAGTAATGAAACAAGGAGCAGTTGCTCTTTACATCAGTGACAGTAACAATGATTATCAGTATTTGACAACGATAGTTAGCCCAGAACCCGGTCTTAATGAACATTTTGGTGATAAGATCAGAATAGTTAAAATAGGCAGTGATTATAAGATGATAATCAGCGCCCCGGGATACCCATCAGGTAACAATCAAGGTCGTGTTTATCTGTTCAAATATGATAGCACTACTTTACAATGGCAGATAGATTATGATACACGATATAGAGGATTTTATAATAATACTATACGATATTTTTCAGGAGATATAGTCTTTTTTGATTATAAACTTTATCAAGCAGTATCTGAAACTATTGCGCAGTCTCCGACAACTACTGAATTCTGGCAAAGAATTACTGATAAAAAGATCTATGGGTATTTTCCTCAGCCAGTTGTAGACAGTACTGTAATAGATGGGAATTTAATTTACTTGCCCCTGCCTGGTGATGATTCTACGGTAATAGATGGCCTAGGAGATTCTACGTCACAGGCATCCGAATTAGTTGAATCTATCAGATCGGGCGATCAATACGGGTATGATTTTGACGTTAGTGAAGATGGTGTTTATATAGTAGTTTCTGCCCCATCAGCTGATCAACTAGTCTACGATAATTTCAAGGGAATTTATAGAACAAACTTGACCTATGTTGTTGATGATGTTGTTTTACATTCTGGTGCATACTATAAATGTATAATTGATTTTAACGGGGCCGTCGCCGGAGCATTCGATGCTAGTAAATGGCAGTTGTTGTCAAGTTCTTTAGAAGCCAACAACGGAAAAGTCTTTGTTTATAAAAAGGACGAGGACAGTTATGATCTTATACAGACACTTGGAAAAACAAATGTAGAATTTAGAAATGCTGAGCGTTTCGGTGAAAGTGTAAGTGTTGCTACAGATGGTAGCTGGTTAGCTGTAGGTAGTTTACTTGCTGATGATACTAAGTCAGATCAAGGATTAGTGAGAACATTTAAACTTGCAGATACGTTTGATTTAGTCCAAATCATCAAGAATAGAAGTCCAGAAGTTGTAGAAGGCTTCGGTGCTAAAATACAATTTATCAACGATAATAAATCTCTAGCAATATTCAGTGTATTAGGCGATTCATTTGTTAAAACGATATTTGACAATGCTAGTACTACATTTGATAGGGCAAGCACCCGTGTTGTAGATTATAACATCGATAGTGGCCGTGTTGATGTCTATGACAGGTTCAGTCAAAACTTTGTCTATGCAGAATCGTTGTTAGTCGATAATGTATTTGGTGAAAAATACGGATTCGGATTCGCCGGGGCAAAAAATGTTGTAGTAGTATCAGCACCCAATGAAGGAACTAATCTCGTAAATATTGGTGCAGTTTATACATACGAAAAAAATCCCACAAAAAATAGTTGGTCAAAAATACAAGAAGAATCAGATAAGGTCGATTTATCTAAAATTAAAAAAGCGTTCTTGTATAACAAAAAAACAAATGAGTTAATATCTTATTTGGATATCATTGATCCTGTACAAGGTAAGATATCCGGAGTTGCAGAACAAGAAATCAAGTACAAAACTTATCATGATCCTGCGACATACTCTATAGGCAACGATGCGGTCACTGTTGACGAAGGTATGGCATGGACGGATAAACAGGTTGGAATGTTATGGTGGGACTTAACTAGGGCTAAATTTCTAGATAGTTATACTGGCGAATTAGTTTATAAGAATTCTACTTGGAACACATTATATGAGACCGCAAGCATTGACATTTATGAATGGGTAGAATCTAAGATAACACCGTTAGAATGGGACGCCCAGGCTGATACAGAAGCAGGTTTATCATCTGGAATTAGTGGTAAAAGTCTGTATGGAAATGCTGTTTACAGCGTAAAGAAAAGATACGACACTGTTGCTAAGACTTTTAAAAACACATATTATTTCTGGGTCAAAAATAAAACAGTGATCCCTAATGTTAGAGATAGAAGAATATCTGCCAGTGATGTGTCTGCGCTTATCGCAGATCCAAAAGGTCAAGGCATAAAATTTGTAGAATTTACTGGTACTAATTCTTTTAGTTTAGTTAATGTTAAGAACTCCTTGATAAACAGTGGGGTTGTGTTAGTTGTGCAGTATTGGCTGGTTGATCAAGACAATTTAAATGTACACAGTGATTGGAAGATTATCAGTAAAAATATCAATACGACGATTCCTAAAACCATTGAGGATAAATGGATAGATAGTTTGATCGGTGTAGATGCTAATGATAGATCAGTACCAGATCTTACGTTGCCACCAAAGCAACGTTATGGGGTGCAGTTTAGACCAAGGCAAAGTATGTTTGTTAATAGATTAGAAGCTCTTAAACTTTTTGTTGAGAGGATAAATTTAGAACTTGCTAATCTATTAATAGTTGATTCGGCAGATTTGTCTAACTTCTTTGATAAAGATCTAGAACCATCTACGGTTTCTGGGCATTATGATTATGTTATTGATACTAATCAGGAACTTAGGTTGGTCAACACAGGTGCATATAGAAAACCAGAGTTGCTCCCAATCGTAGTTGACGGAGCGATTGTTGCTGTTGATGTTGTGAATCCTGGCGCGGGATACAAATATGCACCTCCTGTAGTTATCAATGGTGTGGGTAAAGACGCAGTGATTAGAACTACGATTGATGAGATTACTGGCAGCATAGTCAGTGTATCAATCGTTAATAAAGGATATGGATACGACGAATTTAATACGTCGTTGACAGTTAGAGACTTGTCTACATTAATAAAAAGTGATGTAGATGCTATTGGTAGATGGAGCATCTATGCATTTGATTTAATAAAGAATTCTTGGTACAGAACAAACACCCAGGCCTACGATGTTACTAATTTTTGGAATTATAAAGATTGGTACGATGTGGGGTACAATCAATTTGTAAAAATTGATTATGTAGTTGACAGCACTTATCAGTTGTATACTTTAGAATCAGAGATAGGCCAGTTAGTCAAAGTCAAAAATGTCGGAAGCTTTGGCTGGGTCTTATTAGAAAAGTTTGCCAACGTCAAATCTATTGACTATACACAGTCTTATAAAGTTGTTGGTAGACAAAATGGCACTATTCAGATATCTAATAAATTTTATCAGTTTGTTGCCAACAATCTAGGTTATGATGGCCCACTGTATGATGCAGACACTTTTGATAATTCTGGATCTATAGAATTGAGAACGATTTTAACAGCTCTTAGAGACAAAATTTTAATAGATGATCTAAGACCTATATATTTAGATTTGTTCTTCTTAGGTCTGAAACATGCATTGTCAGAACAGACATTCGTTGATTGGGCCTTTAAGACCAGTTTTGTCAAAGCTATGCATAATGTTGGTGAATTAAAACAAAAAGTCACTTATAATAATGATAATCTTAGTGATTTTGAGCAGTATATAAATGAAGTTAAACCATATAGAACAAAAATAAGAGAGTATGTTAGTTCCTATAACGCCATAGATGAATCTAAGAGTATGGTAACTGATTTTGATCTCCCGCCCATAACAAAGGGGGACAAAATCGAAACTATTTTCGCTAAGATTCAAGACGGTAAAGTTTTCTGTGAAGATCCAGAAATCAATGAATATCCTTGGAAACATTGGTTAGATAACGCAGGATTTTATGTCAGTGAAATTGTTATTATAGATGGTGGTACAGGATATATTAATAGGCCTGTAGTTAACATCATTGGTGATAACACAATTCAAGCTAAAGCTCGTGCGTTTATCGCCAACGGCAAAGTCACTAAGATAGAACTTTTGACCAAAGGTTCCGGATATTTTGAAGCTCCACAGATTGAAATCACTGGAGGGTTATCTACTACAGGAACTCCCGCTAGAGCTGTTGCTTATATTAAAAATGATCTAGTGAGAAGTAACCTGATTAAAATTAAGTTTGATAGAATTACAAAGAATTATTTTATCACCGACCTAAATGCTACAGAAGTGTTTATCGGAACGGGTTCAAGATTGCAATATGCTTTAAAATGGAGTCCTGATACACGAACAGGAAAAACCATAGTTAAAATCAATGACCAAGAAGCATTGCGCGACACATATACTATCAGCAGTAAAAAAACTATTAATCGTGGATATACATCATACTCAGGTCTTTTGACCTTTGACTCAGCACCTACCTCAGGTGACGTTATTGAAATTTCGTATGTAAAAGATTTTAATTATCTATCAGCTGCTGATAGAATAAACTATTACTATGATCCACAGACCGGACAACTGGGCAAGGATCTAGCGCAGCTAATGACAGGAGTAGACTACGGCGGTGTTAATATCATTGGACTTGATTTCAAAGCCAGTTCTGGTTGGGACGAGTTGCCATGGTACACAGACACATGGGACGCATTTGATCCTACATTTGATGATTATATTGTTACAGTTGCTGACAGCAGTTATGAATTTGAGTTGCCTTATACTCCAATAAATGGCCAACAGATCAATGTATATGTTAATGGTGTAAGGATAGATGATCCATACTTTGATGTTTATGATGGCAGTACAGTACAGCCTAATGGAAGAACTGTAGCCCCTGCAACAGCAAAAATGAAAACACTTGTAGGTAACGGTGTAATTAATACATTTATATTGCCTAATTTAGGCAGCAATCCTCCTTTAGATATAAATGCAGGTGACCAAGTTATTTTCCGAAAATCAACAAGTGACGGATCTAAACAGACATCTAATTTGGATTATGATACACAATTATCTGGTGGCGATATGGCATACACTACAGCAACTGGTTTGGCAGCAGAGGACATAATTGTTGATGGTGACGGGTTTGTTACACCTACAACAAGCTCGGCCCCAGAAGAAGTAGTTCCAGGTCAGGTAGTTGATGCAGTAGCTATTAAAGTTTTGCAAAGAACTGATTCAGCTTCTGCTAATATAAAAGCAAATAATTATATCGGTGACGGCGTTACCAATGTCTTTAACATGGGTCAGGCTCCGAATACTGAACAAGCAGTAGTGGTCAAAGTAGGAAATCAAATACTAGAATTAGGAACTGGATACACCATTGATTATGATCAACAAACGGTGCAATTGACAACACCGCCAGTAGATAAGGCTATAGTATCTGTTGTAAGTTTTGGATATAACAGCGAAAATATTATAGATTTAGATGTATTCGTTGGTGACGGAAGCACATTTGAGTTTGTGACTAAAGCACCATGGGATACTACAGTAACATCATTAGTTGTTGTTTCTGGAGCTTTGGAAAATTACGAATTATTTAGAACAGACAGCACTTATGATAGTCCAGATAAGATTGGTATTAGATTCGGTGTTGCACCCATTATAGGATCTATAATTAATTATTTGATTTCTGATTCAGAAGAGCGTACATACAGTCTAGCATCAAGAGAAACAATAGTTGCTGACGGATCATCAAAAGTATATCCGTTAACATTATCTGTAGGATCAGCATTACCTTACGAAGCTAGTTTGTTTGTTAGAAACGGTAACACTGTATTAAATGGCCCTAATAACACATACTATACTATGGAAAACGATCAGTTGATTTATGACATACCAACTGAAAAATTTCAAGCATCATTATATGACATTAATGATTTCAAAGTGTATAGAGATGGTGAACAGTTGATCTTAATGGTGGGTTATACTCTAGACCTATTAAACGGTACTGTAACTATAAATCCTGCAGTTTATGTAGAAGGTGGAAAATTAGTAGTAAGTATACTTACAACTGCTGATTACGTTATAACTACAGATTCAACTGTAAAACTTATCGAGTTCACAGTAGCACCTACAGCAGGCAGTGAAATAACTATCACTTCTATGTTTGATCATGATATTTTAGATATAGAAACTACCGAATCAACGATACTCAGCAATATTACTATTGCGTCAAATACTTTAGATTACTTTAGATACAATCAAATTAAAGGCGGTGTGTTAGATTTGGGTAGACAGGTTTTAAGTGATGATTATGTATGGGTAGTTAAAAATAATAATCTCTTAACTCATAGTGTTGATTATGTACTAAAATCAACAAAGGATGCTGTGAAATTAACTTTGGACCCACAGTTAAACGATTCATTTACTGTGATAACATTCTCCAGTAATGTCGTTAGACAATCATTCGGATTCATGCAGTTCAAAGATATGCTGAATAGGGTTCATTATAAGAGATTGAATAAAGAAAAAGAAACGGTATTAATTCAACCTTTAAATTATTATGATTCTGTAATTAGAGTTCAGGATGCATCTATACTTACAGAACCAAATAGAAATAGAAATATTCCTGGAGTGATCTATATTAACGGTGAGCGCATTGAGTTTTTTGAAATTGATGGTAATACTCTAGGACAATTACGCAGAGGAACACTGGGTACTGGAATTCCAACAGTACATCCTATTGAAACTACACTGTTTGATATGGGCACTAGCGAAACAATTCCTTACAATGATGAAACGTTGATTGATACATTTGTCTATGACGGCAGCACAAACTTAATACCGTTACCATACTTGCCTAATCCAACAACTGGAACTATAGATGATGGCAGCACACTATACACAGAATGGCAGCGTGATACCATACCAGCACAGTTTGGGCAATCAGATGAATTAGACGTGTTTGTGGGAGGTTACAATATTTCAGGAGAATGGGTAGCAAATACTAGTTATTCGTTAGGTGATATTGTGATATATGGGTCATACACATATCGTTGTGTTACAACCCATACAAGTTCAGAATCATTTGCCGACGATAGACCCAACTGGAAATATTTCATTGGCTATCAGAGATTGATAAAGCATCCTTATGCAGTTCATAATCAAGAACTACATAATGAAAGTCCAGAAGGCGATGTTGATTTTGAAGCTGACTTTGCAGTCAACGGAACCACAAATGCTGTAAGAATTACACAAGAACTTAGTATTGGTACACGAGTAGTTACTGTTAAACGAATTGGACGTGTTTGGAATGATCCTGGTAGGAGATTAATTGATTCTAATAATAAAATCGCTAATTTCCTTAAGGAAAAGCCCACTATGTTTCCACGATAAATATGTTGATTGAGAGAGAATTATGCAAACAAAAGATCTAACTGGCATACATTTAGAAGGGCACATTAAAATCTGGGATCCAGAAAGCAAGGAAATCTATGTGAATAAACGCAATGCCATACACTATGAAAACATGAGTGTGGCACTAGCTGAAAGCATAGCCAACTCTGGTCAGGGATTTATATATGAAATGGCATTCGGCAACGGTGGAACTACTGTTGATCCTACTGGCATTATTACATATTTGACACCAAATAGCACAGGCATTAACGCCAGTCTATATAATCAACGCTATACCAAAGTAGTCGATGATAGAAGCGTCTCCAATGTTGACCCCACAAGAAATTATATTGAAACAAGACACGTAACTGGTGTTAATTATACCGATGTGTTTGTAACGTGCCTATTAGATTATGGTGATGGTACTGGACAAAGTGCTTTTGATAATACTACAAATAATGACAGTAGTTTTGTATTTGATGAACTAGGATTAAAATCATATAGCAGTTCAGGAAACAGTAAACTACTAACACACGTGATATTTCATCCTGTGCAAAAAAGTTTAAATCGTCTAATTCAAATTGATTATACCGTTAGAATTCAAAGCCTAACAGGCCTAAGTGGAGCATGATATGAGTTATCAGGTACGATTTACAGATATTACTAAAACACCGATAACAGTTGAAGATCAAACTCTAAACACTGAAAAAAGTATTGGCTTTATTGGCAAAAATTATGCCGGCTACAGTCAAGTAGTTGGTGAAAATTTTCTACATCTATTAGAAAATTTTGCTAGAAGTTCGGCGCCACCCAATCCAATACAGGGACAACTATGGTATGATACTACTGTAGGTATCAATAATCAACTTAAATTATATGATGGCACAACCTGGGTAGCCGCAGGTAATGTCAAAAAGTCTACAACACAGCCAGTTACAGCAGTTGTTGGCGATTTATGGGTAGACACTGATAACCAACAATTATATTTGTACAACGGTACACTTTGGGTACTAGTTGGTCCACAGTTCAGCGATGGTCAAGAAACAGGTGCTAGGGTAGATTCTGTTCCTGATAGTGTAGGTGACAGCAGTAGATCTATACTTAGACTATTAGTTAAAGGTGAAACAGTTGCTATTCTCAGTGAAAGAGATTTTACTCCTAAGGCTGCTATTGAGGGGTTTACTACTCTTAAACAGGGCATAAATTTATCTACAAAGAATTTTAATAATAGTACTACTGGTAACAAATATTGGGGTGTGGCTGAAAAAGCAGAGGCATTAATTGTTGGTACAGCGACGATTTCATCATCAAACTTTTTAAGATCAGACGTTATCAGTACAACAAATTTTGGTTTAAATGTAAGAAACAATGCAGGTATAAGTGTTGGCGGTGATTTGGCGTTGAGCGTGGGCATTGAAAACAATAGCGGAGTTTTGTACAACAAGATATCTGGATCTAGCATAGATTTTAAATTAAAGTCTGGTAGCACAACACCTATTGTCTTAAGAATTGATAGTAATCAACGTATTGGAGTTAATAAAACAAATCCTGACGAAGCTGTGGATGTTACTGGAAATATCAAAACTGATGGTAAAATTATTGTCACTGGTACAGAAGATGCTACTAATTTAATCACTGGCAGTATATCTACAGCAGGTGGTGCTAGCATTGCAAAAAATTTAAGAGTTGGTAATGAGTTAAACATTGGTGGTGATGCACTATTAAAAAATACTTTACCTCAGCAGAATAATTCTTTTGATTTAGGTTCTTCGACAGTCAAATGGAACAACGTGTATGCTACCAATGTTAATGCTACTAACCTTACAGGAAGTTTTACAGGGTTTTTAACAGGTAATATTTCAGGGTCAGCTACTAGCCTAGTTAATAGCGCAACATTTAGCTTAGGTGACAGAATTGGTCCTACAGGCGCAATTTTACAGGCCAGTGATGTGGTAAGCACAGGAGTGGCATTTAACGGTACACAGGGAAATGTTGTTTTAACTGGAACGATCAGTAGTAGTTTTATTGCAAATAAAACAGAAGCCACTGATTCATTCTCGGCAGATGAATTTTTGATCAATAGAGGCGGAATATTACGAAGATTAACTAAACAAACTTTTTTAAGAAATGTGCCTACTATTCCTACTGGTACGATATTGCCGTTTGCTGGAAACATTATACCTACAGGTTATCTGCTTTGTGACGGTAGTGAACAACAGATAGCCAGTTATCCTGAATTATTTTCAGTTATTCAATATTCGTATAAATCTATTAGTCTGCTCACTGGGGTGGCTACATTTGCCCTCCCAGATCTACGAGGAAGATTTCCCTTAGGTCGTGATGATATGAGTAATGCCAGTGCATCTAATCCTGCTGATAGGGTCACAGATGTTGCTGCCGATACTGTTGGCCTTGTCGGCGGGGCTTCAGAAGTTACATTAACTAGAAATAATCTCCCACAGCACGTACACGATTTAAAAGGTAATGCCGGAAGTCAATTCTATGCGTTTGCTCCTAGAACAGGAACGCCACCAGATACAAATGCTGAAGCAGCTAACGGTACTGTGGCTTCAGGACAAGGACAATTAATGGTTAATAGCGGTAATATTTTCATGGATGATCTGCCATCTAGTACATTAAATGTGCCGATCAATGTGACTAATCATTATCAAACAATAAATTATATCATATTTACAGGTAGGATAGCATAATGGCGTATGTTCTCAATAAAACAGATGGGTCGGAACTTACCGAGCTATTAGATAATGTTATAGATCAAACAACTATTGATCTTACTCTAATAGGTAAGAATGCATCTAATTACGGTGAAGTGCTTAATGAAAATTTTATTAAACTTTTAGAAAATTTTTCTAACACAGCACCACCCAACTTCCCTGTTACAGGTCAGATATGGTATGACAGTGGAGAGAACAGATTAAAAATCTATGATGGCACACAGTTTAGAACCAGTGGTGGCCCCATAGTTTCCACAACGACTCCCACAAGTTTTATTCAAGGCGACATATGGATTAATAATACTACTAATCAAATGTATTTTTATGACGGGGTAGATCTACTACTTGCCGGGCCACTCTATACTGATGAGCAGGGAATATCAGGTCCCGAAGTTGTTAGCGTACAGGATACAAGTGGAAATGTAAAGACGATTGTAAAAATATGGGTCGGTCAGGTTTTATTAGGTATTTGGAGCAAGGAACAGTTTACACCAGCGACCTCTATTAGTGGATTTTCTGGGGTTATTAGAGTAGGGTTTAACGCCAGTACTTTATCCGGATCAAAATTTCATGTTACAGCAACAATGGCTGATGCACTTGTTGATCCGTTAGGAAACCTAAAAACCACAGCCAGTTTTGTCAGTACTGATGCTAATTCTAATATGGCCGGAACACTGTCTATCCAAAATGCTACTCCGTTGATAATTGGTTCAAATCAAAATAATGAGTTCAGAGTTAGTTCATCATCCTTCCAGATAGTTAGCAATAATGCCGGACAAGATTTTAGGATCAAATTAAAAGATCTTTCAGTGTTTGACGCATTGGTGATAAATTCAATAGGACCGTATATGGGAGTGTTCAATTCCTCCCCAACTAGTGCTTTAGATGTTACGGGCGATGTCAAAGTTTCAGGCAATATTACATTGACTGCCGGCAAGTTTTTGCCTAAATATACTTTAGTTCCATCAAATCATGCAGCACAATCCGGTGAGAGATTAATAATAGACCATCTTGCGCCGGTGACAGTTACACTACCGTCAGACCCGTCAGTGGGCGATTATGTGACTTTTATCGACGGATCTAGCGGTGGATTCTCAACCAACAATTTAACTATAGATAGAAATGGCAGCGAAATCAATAATGCTTCGTCAAATCTCGTGGTTTCTATATCAGGGGCATCGTTTACCCTCGTTTACACAGAAAATAGAGGTTGGGTCTATGATAACTATTTGGTTTGAATAAATATAAAAAAGGGGTTTAAGGGATGCCTTATAATATTAATAGATATAATGGAACATTGCTAGCAGTGGTCGAAGATGGCACTGTTGATAACACGCTAGATGTTAAATTAATCGGTAAAAACTATGCCGGTTATGGTGAGGTACAGAATGAAAATTTTGTACATCTTCTAGAAAATTTTGCAGGTACTTCAGAACCTGCTAGAAAAACAACAGGCCAGATCTGGTTTGATAGCGGAACCAAAAAACTAAAGTTTTACGATGGTGTCAAATTTAGAACCACCGGTGGAGCAGAAGTAGGTACTACCGCTCCTACGGGTCTAACCACAGGTGATTTTTGGTTTAATACGTCAACGAATCAGCTTTATGCATGGAATGGCTCCCAATTTGATCTCATTGGTCCACAAGCTGTTGCTGATGCAGAAACTACTCAATTAAGATCGAGAAGTGTAGTTGATAATTTAGGTTCAACACACGCAATTGTAGAAGCAATAGTTGATGGTACAACGATTTATATTATATCTTCAGATGAATTTACCCTTAACAATGCAGTTAACGCTATCACAGGTTTCAGCACCATTAAGAAAGGTATCACTTTAGTCAATACTCCCAATATCACTGCTGGAGTTGAAACTGAAGGTGTTACCTCTACTGATCACAGATTTTGGGGTACTGTGAGTAACGCTCTCAAATTAGGCGGGGTCACAGCTGACAAATATGTGAGAAATGATGTTTCTGTAATACCAACCGCCATTCAACGGTTTGCAGATGTGGGATATACTGTAGGTAATGACAATGACTTAAGAGTTTTTATTGACGGCACTACACCGACAATTATTAACGATATCAGTGATTCTATAGTTTTTAAAACAACATTGTCTGGAACTAAAATTCCAATGAGATTAGTTGGTGCAGACATACTCCCAGGAGTGCATAATACTTCCAATTTAGGATCTAGTGCTGTTAGATTTGCCACAGTATTTGCAATGTCTTTTAATGGAACAGCTACCCAAGCTGATAGTTTAAATGTTGGCGGTACTTACAGAACTGCAAGTACAGCTTCAAGTAACAATACAATCGCAGCACGAGATGCATCAGGAAACATTTTTGCTTCTAGATTTGAAGGGGTTGCTAGTTCTGCAGAATATGCTGACTTAGCTGAGATATATGCAACAGATAAAGGATATGAAGTAGGCACAGTGGTTGTTGTTGGCGGTGAAGCAGAAGTACGTGCATCAGCTTTTGGGGATAGAGCAATTGGGGTTATTTCAGCTAATCCTGCTTACCTGATGAACAAGGAAGCGGCAGGTCAGGCAGTTGCATTAAAAGGCCGAGTACCTGTGAAAGTAGTTGGAATTATTAAGAAAGGTGATAGGCTAGTCGCCGCTGATAACGGTTGTGCAGTTCACGCTACTTTCCATCAATTTGTTGATGTCTTCGGTATTGCCTTAGAATCCAGCGACGATGTTGGTGTAAAATTAATTGAAGCAGTTATACTGTAATAAATAACGAAACTAAGAAAAGAGAGTAAATATGCCAGGATCACCAGGAATTTTTCCAAAAAACGATGGCGATAGTATATACGCAGCCGACTATAATAATATTAGTTCTGTAGTTGATTCATTATTAGGCGTTGGCCTTGCAGATTCTGGATATGGTCAAAGTTATACATCTCTGTCTCCTGGAGCAAGCACACAAATTACAGTCAGTCAGTGGTCACAGCTCAGGACTAATTTACTAAGAATAAGACAGCACCAAACAGGTTTAGATGAAAGTACGAATTTAACCGTGCCGTCAAACGTTGATTTAATTACCAATGAACTTGTAAATCAATACAAAACTTTTGCCACAACTTGTAATTCAAATAGATTGACTATTGCATCTAATCAAGGATCACTAGATCCATTTGCACAGACGATTGGATTTGGTAGCTGGAATGGTACAAGACAGCATGTAATTACAATTACTTTTTCTGGCCCCAATGCCGCAAGACATTGGTTTAATGCTGGAGGACAGTTTAGATTTACAGCCAGTATGGTCGCTGCAGCCGCCAATTCTAAAAATATTAGCTGGGTAAATTTACTAAGCAACATGGGTACTATTACTTTTAATCATGGCAGTACTACATATAGCGGCAGTGGCGCCAGTACTGTTCAAACCAGTATTGGATGGTACGGATTAACTACGTCGGATCAAACATTGTTTGTTATGCCGGCTGCTGCTGGCGTTTATCTAGAAAACGATTATAATATTCAAGCTCGTAAAAACGCCAACGATAACACAGCTACAGTGTTAACATTTACAATTCAGTTCAGAGACGATGACACTGGAGATCCACCAATAACTCCGTTACCAAAAGGCGCTACACCAGGTGGTGTGGATGAAAATGTCAGCGGAGATTTAACCAGTACAGTGCAGGTCTTTAGACCAGTAGGCACAAACGTTCAACTTTCAGCACCTGCATTCACACAATCTGGTTTCTAATTCAAATTTCTTGACTTTTACTCTCTAACTCTATAAAATAGAGTATAGGAGTTTTTTTATGAATAAAAACCTACAACAGGCGTTTGAAGTAGCCAATTATATGATTACATTGGCTGATCAAAAAAGAGTTTTACAGGAAGAATTTGATCAAAATTCTGTTTATTTTTTAAATGGCGGATGTTTCAAAGTAAACAAAGAATTAATTAACTTTGTAAAAACTCTTTTAGATTTAGGAAAAGAGAACGCAGTATTAATTGACAGTAATTCTTTGCCAGTAGAAATCGCCGATCTAAAAACTTTTTTAGATAATATCCTGCACACGCATTTTTTTGCAGTCAATTCTTATCATACCAAATATCAAAAATTAAAATCTAGCAGAACTATTGAAGGTCTTATCAGTATATGACCAAAGGTGCTTTAATTTTTTCTTTTGATAATTCTGAAATAGATTATATTTCATTAGCGGCATACTCAGCTAAAAGAATTAGTAACTTCCTAAACGTTCCAGTGTCACTAATAACTAATGATATTGATAAAGCTAATGATTATAGAACTGTATTTGATCAAATTATATCTTTTGAGGATAATAGTAGACAAATAAAAAGATTTTACACTGGATCCAATGAGTATAAAAGTGCTGTATGGTTTAATGAATCTAGGTCTAATGCATTTGTACTTTCTCCTTATGATCAAACACTAGTATTGGATTCGGATTATATTGTTAATTGTGATTTTCTAAAATATTGCTGGGCACAAAATGAGGATTTTCTATTATACGATAATTCTATGGATTTAGCCAGTTGGCGTAGTAATGAAGAATTTAAAAATGTAAGTGATTGTGGTATTAAATTTTACTGGGCTACTGTGTTTTTCTTCCGTAAAACAAAGCGTGTTGAATTGTTTTTTGCTCTAGTAGATCATATAAAACAAAATTGGCAGTATTACTTGAAATTATACCATCTACCTGGTTCTAAATTTAGAAATGATTATGCTTTTAGTATAGCAATTAATATATTAGATGGATTTTCTAAAGAATCAAACTTTCAAACTTTTGCAAATAAAATGATATATGTTACTGACAGAGATATTCTATTAGAACACACACAAAATAGAATGAAATTCTTATTACAGAAAAAAGGTAAGATTGATGAATACACATTAGTTACTACTGATAATTTAGATGTCCATGTTATGAGTAAATTTAGCCTATTGGAAGTGATAAAAAATAATGAATAAAGGTCATGTTTTTCTAGCGCAAAATTCTACTATAGATTATGTTGAGCAGGCCTTTCTGTTGGCGTCTACTATAAAACAAAATAATAAAATCAATCAAACCTGTTTAATTACTTCAGATGAAGTACCGGACAATTTTAGATCAGTGTTCGATTACGTTGTAAAAATACCTGGGGAAGATCAAGCAAAGGTATCTAAATGGAAGATAGAAAACAGGTGGAAAATCATTCATGCCACACCTTTTGAAGAGAATTTAGTCTATGATACAGATATGCTGGTATTATCATCAAATGATCATTGGTGGGATTTTTTGTCAAATAAGGACGTTGTATTAACTTCAAAAGTTAAAGATTTTAGAGGTAACACTATAGTCAATGACTCATATAGAAAGACTTTTACTAGCAATAATCTTCCTAACGTGTACATGGGTGTTCATTATTTTAAAAAGAGCCCAAAAGCATTTGAATTTTATAAATGGCTCGAAGTTATCACTAAAAATTATAAAGATTTTTATTCTAAATTTTTATCTAAGAATCAACAGAGATTTTGTAGTATGGATGTAAATGCCGCATTAACTGTCAAATTTATGGATGCTGAAGCAGAATTTATGATAGATACAGATACGCCTTCATTTGTACATATGAAATCAGATATACAGGGCTGGGGGTCAAAATCATCTTTTTGGCAGGATATAATAACCTGGCACTATAACAAACAGTTAATAGTGGGAAATATTCTACAGACTGGCGTTTTTCATTATACAGAAGATGATTTTTTAACGGAAGAATTATATGGAAGTATTAACTGAGGAAGAACTTCTTTTAGCCAAGCAGAGATATATACCACCTACTCATGCCTATATCTATTATAATGATAATAGGAAAGTTGTTAGTATTTCACCTATAAAATATGATCATGAAGTAACAAATTTTATAGAAGTGCCATTTATTAGGGCACTAGATTTCTTAGAAGGAAAAAAAGATCCTGCTAGGTATGATTTAGAATATTTTAAAACTGGTAAAGAAAAACTATTGGATACTAAAAAGGTATTGCGAAAAAATCTTATATTTCAAATACCAGAAATTAATACTCTAGCTGAAGTAACTTTTGTACATAATATCAAAAATAAAAGATGGGAAGTATCTTTAACTAATTCGGCCATAGACGAATTAGAAAAAATGAACTTGAACACAGTTTTAAAATTCTATGTTACAGTTAAATCTAGACCACAGTTATTGATACGTACTATAGATATAAAAGGTACTGAACTGATAACAAAAAAGTTTATTAATTTTTCTACAGAATACGAGTTAAATTTAGATAAAATTAGTTTATATACATATCCTGAATTTAATTCTTACGGAGTTAAAAAGAATGACTAAATTGAAAGTTACTGATTTTGATATAGTATATCTCAGCTATGATGAACCTAATGCTGAAAAAAATTACGCAGATTTATTAACAAAAGTTCCTTGGGCTAAACGTGTGCATGGAGTCAAAGGCAGTGACAGCGCACATAAAGCCTGTGCTAATCTCAGTGAAACTGATAGATTTATAACCATTGACGGTGATAATATTATTAGAGCTGAATTTGTAAATCAAGAAATTGATATTGACGACAGTGTGGACCTAAGTCGAAGCGTTATTAGTTGGGGTGCGTATAACTTAATCAACGGACTAATATATGGCAACGGTGGTATAAAATGTTGGCCTAAGGATCTAGTGTTAAACATGCGAACGCACGAAAACGCAGACCCATCAAATGATAAGGGTCAAGTTGATTTTTGTTGGGACGTTCAATATATACAACAAGATTCTTGCTTCAGCGACATACACAATAATGCAACACCTTTACAAGCATGGCGTGCTGGATTTCGTGAAGGTGTAAAAATGACACTGCTAGAAGGCACTAAGTTGGCAGATCCGGGTCAGACCACAAAACTAGTTCACTGGAAAAATTTAGAAAGACTGCTTGTTTGGTGTAATGTTGGATTAGATTCGCTTAACGGTATATGGGCTATATATGGCGCAAGACAGGGCTGTTATATGACTAATTTAACAGACTGGGATTTTAAAAACGTTAGAGATTTTGAATATCTTAATGAACTTTGGACAACTACAGTATCTAAAGAAATTGATGATTATAATATCTCTGATAAAATTGTTGAACTAGGCAAAGAAATCTCTAGCAATCTTGATCTGCCAATGGGCTATATGGACTCAGAAGCCAGTAAGTTTTTTAAGATGGTTTACAGAAATCCCAGTAGGACTAAAACAAAATAATGTACGATATTGTTTTTATCAGTTATAATGAACTTAATGCTGATGAGAATTGGCAGAGGCTGAAATCTAGATTTCCTATGGCATCTCATATACACGGAGTCAAAGGGATACATCAAGCGCATATTGCCGCAGCGAAATCTTGCTTTACAAATATGTTTTGGGTTATTGATGGAGATGCAGAAATTTTAGATGATTTTGATTTTAGTTATATAGTACCTAAACATCAATTACATACCGTGCATGTGTGGCGTAGTCGCAACCCAATAAATGATCTAGAATATGGAAATGGAGGGGTTAAATTGTTACCAAGGAATCTAACTATAAACATGGATACTGGTAGAACTGACATGACTACGAGTATCAGTCAACACTTTAAAGCGGTAAAAGAAGTTAGTAATGTGACAGTGTTTAATACTAATCCTTTTAATACTTGGCGTAGCGCATATAGAGAATGTGCAAAACTAGCAGGTAGGATCATTGATAGACAAAAAAACGATGAAACTGAATATAGATTAAATGTCTGGTGCACAGTCGGTGGAGACAGGCCATATGGAAAATTTGCGATAGATGGTGCAAATCATGGGAAACTTTATGGAAGTCAATGGGCTCATGACGTTTCAAAAATGTCAAAAATAAATGATTTTGATTATTTAAAAACCCTTTACGATATGTTAGGTGTCGAAGAAAAATGCAAATAAAAGATTATTTAGATAGGTTTGAGCTTTTATTTCCTGACAATGAAAATCTTAAAGACTATAGGCGCGCCTACAATGATAAAGATTTATCTAGTATATTTAAATTGTTAGATAATGATGAGTTGCGTAAGGCAGTTATGGAGGAAAATTTACATAGTATTTTTAGAGTATTAGAACCGCATTCTTTAAAAAATCTTAAATTAGATAAAGAAGATTTTAGAAAAGCTATTTTAGAAAAAAACTTGCACAGTGTTTTTAGATTATTGGACAAATCATCTACAAAAGAAACACAGATAAATTTAGATGATTTTAGAAAATCAGTGATTGAACACAATTTATCTAGTATATTTCGCATTTTAGAATCATCAATAATTGATCTAGATTTCAATGTTTCTGATTTTAGAAAAGCGGTTATGAATAATAATCTGCGCAGTATTTTTAGATTTTTTGATTGTGATGACATCCGAAAAGCCGTTATAGATAAAAATTTAGACTGCATTTTTAGAATAGAACCAAATGAAACTCTTAGAAAATTGATATTTGAAGACAATTATAAAGTACTATGGGAAATCCTAACTGAAAATGCAAGAACAACTTTTGTTCAGACTCTTAAATTTATATACAATAATAAAATAGAATTTGATTACAATAGTTTTAGTCAAGGGCAAATTAAAAGTAAGATCTGGTTGATAAAAGAACTAAAAAAATTAAATTTAAATTTGGGAGTAGTGTTTTTATGTGCAGGATGGTACGCTACACTGGCAACACTTCTTTTTGAGAATGATTTTCAAATTACTAAAATAAGAAGTTTTGATGTAGATCCGGCCTGTGCTGATATGGCAGACAGGTTTAATAAACCATGGGTGTTGCAGGAATGGAAATTTAAATCTTCTACAAAGGATATTTTAGATATAGATTATAATATTGATCTTTACCAAGTTAAAAAATCTGACGGTACATTAGAAACTTGCAAAGACAGACCGGATACAATTATTAATACAAGTTGCGAACATATTAAAAATTTCGATCAATGGTATGACAGAATTCCAATAGGAAAATTGCTTATATTACAAACAAACAATTATTTTGATATCGATGATCACGTTAATTGCAGTAAAAATTTAGAAGAGTTTGCAAAAAATACTCCTATGTCTAAATTGTTGTATCAGGGCGAGCTAGATTTAGTTAAGTATAAAAGATTTATGAGGATCGGCTACAAATGATCTATCAGTACAAGGATATCAGAACAGTTCATTTGGAAATTACAGAACGTTGTAATGCTAGTTGTCCTATGTGTGCTAGAAATATAAATGGTGGTGAGGATAACCCTTATCTTAAGGACAACGAATTGACGTTGGAAGACTGTAAAAAGATTTTCCCTTCAGAGTTTATACAGCAATTGGATAGAATGTATATGTGCGGAAATTTTGGAGATCCAATCGCCGCTAGAGATACATTGGAGGTATTTGAGTATTTTAGAGCGAATAATTCTAAAATGAATTTGACTATGTATACCAATGGTAGTGCGAAACGACCCGAATGGTGGAAGCACCTTGCACAGGTATTAGGTAAAAATGCTTATGTAGTGTTTAGTATTGACGGGCTAGGAGATACTAATCATTTGTACAGACAGAATACAAATTGGTCGAAAATAATAGAAAATGCTAAAGCGTTTATTTCCGCAGGAGGCCGAGCTCGATGGGATTATATTGTTTTCGCGCACAACGAACATCAAGTTGAAACTGCAGAAGCACTAAGCAAACATATGGGATTTGAAAAGTTTCAATATAAAAAGAGCGCAAGATTTTTTAGTAATAATAGTGGAGTTACTAAAGAAATGCATCAAGCTATGAGCAGAAAAGGCACATCTACTCTGTTACAAGCGCCGACGAACTCTAAATATCGAAATAGTGTGCTAGATCAGATCAGTAAAGTTGTTGGTAAAGAAGAAGTTATTAAGTTTTTGCCGTCAAAAAAATCAGAAGCATTACAAGTTCAAGGAAATCAAAAATTTAGTTCAACCCCTGAATTAAAATCTAAATTGGAAAAAGAGTTGGATTCGGCTGTCATAAAATGTAAAGTAGCTGAGGAAAAATCGCTATATATAAGTGCTGAAGGTATCGTGCAGCCATGTTGTTGGACAGCGGGGCAAATGTACGTTTGGTATTACAAACCAGAAGCTTCGCAAATTTGGCAGGCGATTAACATTGTAGGAAAAGATAGCATAAATGCGAAAAATCACAATTTAGAGGATATAGTGAACGGATTATATTTTCAATCAGTAATACCTAATAGCTGGAATAAGACTAGCTGTGCTGACGGAAAATTAGCAGTATGTGCCAAAACTTGCGGTACTAAGTATGATGCTTTTGCAGAGCAGTTTAAATGAACATTAATAATATTAGAAAAATTGAATTGGAAATCACAAGCAATTGTAATGCTGCTTGTCCTGGATGTGCTAGAACACAAAATTCGGATATTCTAGAAATTCGTAGTTTTACACTAACCGATTTAAAAAGAATATTTCCTGAGGCATCTTATATTAAGAACAAACAATTTAAATTTTGCGGGGTGCTAGGAGATCCAGCATTTAATTCAGAATGTGTTGACATGGTGGAATATCTAACATTATTTGGTGGGCATTGCCAACTCAGTACTAATGGTGGAATACAAACAACAGATTGGTGGAAAAGATTAGGTGCAATAAGTAATAGGACAAAAAAAGTTGATGTGGTATTTTGTGTAGATGGACATAAAGAAACCAATCATATTTACCGAGTTAACACAGTGTTTGATGTTATAGCACGTAACATGGAATCATACGCAACTGCAGGTGGTATTGGTACTTGGATGTTTATTGTGTTCGATCACAATGAGCATGAACTTCCAGCAGCTGAAAGTCATGCTAAACAGTTGGGTTTTAAATTTGCTACCAGAACCGGTATGAGAAATAGCATACATGATTGGGTTGCAGTTGTTAGTAAAAAGCAGCAAGGAAAGCTGATAAAGGAGCAAGTGGTTATTACTACCACTGGAGAAAAAGAACACAGCAAAAAAGAACAGGTTAAAGAATTACAAAAATTTATCGAGGCACCCAAAAAAGAAAAAAAGCAAGAAATCCTAGATTCCATTGTGTGCAAACTAGTTCATGAAGGCGAGATCTTTATTGCATCGGATCAGACTATGTGGCCCTGTTGTTTTCTTTGGGACAGTTATTTTAAAAATAAAGAAAATATTAGACAAAAACTTAATGGTTATTCTGATGGGTGGAATAGTTTAAAAGATAAATCGATCAACGATGTCCTTCAAACTGAATGGTTTGATGAGGTATTAACCCTTAGTTGGGATCCATCACACAATAAACATTTAGATAGATGTATCAGAACTTGTGCTAAAAATAAAGCATATCAAAATGAGATTAAATTTAAATGACAGATAAAAAGATACCTTCAGAAACATTTTGTATACTTCCCTGGGTCCATCTAAGTACCCGACCAGATGGCAGTATGCGAGTCTGTTGCACAGCTAATGCCAGTAGTGTCGGCCCCACTAATGATAAACAACACGGGGGGATGGTAGGAATATTAAAAACAGACGAGGGCAAACCCAGCAATTTAAATGTAAGTGATTTTTTATCTAGTTGGAACAGCACGTATATGAAAAATGTTCGTAAACAAATGCTTAACGGAGAGCAACCGCCTAGTTGTTTAAAGTGTTATAAAGAAGAAGCTGCCGGGCATAAAAGTAAAAGAATGTGGGAAACTGCCTATTGGATGGATCGTGTAGATTTAGATCAATTGATTGCTGATACAGCACCTGATGGGTCAATACCGCCCAAGTTAAGTTACATCGATCTACGATTCGGAACGAAATGTCAATTGGCCTGTGTAATGTGCAGTCCACACGATAGTAGTGGGTGGATCAAAGACTGGCAGGCAATACACCCGCAAATAGAAAACCCCACATTAAAGCAAACTACTATGTGGGCTAACAAAGGTAGCACCAATGGCAGCAGTTATAATTGGCATAAAAATAATCCGGTTTTTTGGCAGCAATTTTATGATCAAATACCGAACATGCAACAATTATATTTTGCTGGTGGCGAAAGCCTGATTATCGAAGAACACTATGAAATTTTGGAAGAATGCATACGTCAAGGACATGCAAAAAATTTAGAATTGCGTTATAATAGCAATGGGGTAGAATGGCGCGAAGACCTATTTGAATTGTGGAAACAATTTAAATTAGTTCGTTTTCATTATAGTGTCGACAGTATATATGAGATGAACGACTATATTCGTTACCCTAGTAAATGGAGTCGTACCGCAGAAGTGTTTCATATATTAGATACACAAACACCTGATAACACAGAAGTCACTGTGGCCTGTGCAGTGCAGGCGCTAAACATCTATTACATTCCAGATTTTATTAAATGGAAATTAGAGCAAGGGTTTAAGAAAATCAATATGTGGCCTTTTGGTGCTGGAGGAGTCAATTATCATTTTGTTTATCACCCGCCACATTTAAATGTAAAAGTATTGCCTGAGTGGTTTAAGAAAAAATGCAGAGAAAAATATGAATTATTTTACCCATGGTGGGAAGCTAATTGGGAAAAGGGTATACCTGAATGGCATAAGGGCAGGGTAACATATGAACAATGGCGCAACGCTGGCTACGGGATTGATCGTTTAGAAGGTATGCTTAATTTTATGGAAAGTGAAGATTGGGGCGTCAGATTACCAGAAATGAAAGAATTTTTAGAACTCTGTGATAAACAAAGAAATAATAGTTTTTATGATATTTTTTCAGAGATGAAAGACATTTTTAATGACTAAACCTATTATTTGTGCATATGCATTAGGCGCCATTAATTATAAAAATGGCTTTGTAACCAGTTGCCCTCAACAATCAGACCAGTTGCACGTATATAAAGACACAAAAGTTTTAAAACCTTCTGAAATCATAAATTCTGAAAATTTTAAGAAACATAGAAAAGAATTAATGAGTGGAACATGGAGTAAGGGTTGTCATTTGTGTAAAGAAGCAGAGGAAATTGGGTCGCCATCTATGCGACAGGATTATCTGGTCACCGATCAAGATTTAGAATTGTATAATAATGAATCGGGAGAAACTAATTTTAAATTAATCAAACACGTCGAATTGCGATTTAGTAATAGTTGTAATATGGCATGTTTACATTGTAGTGATGTTTATTCAAGCGGATGGGTCAGCAAACTAAAAAATTATGTTCCTGATGAAGAAGATAAAAAACATAAACTTTTACAGTTAACTAAGACTTTTCATAAATTGACACCTGATGAAGATCTTACTATTAGTATATCTATCAATGAGATGGAAATTATTATTGACGACTTAATTGAAAATTTCCCTAATTTAAAAAAAGTAGACTTTGCTGGAGGCGAGGTGTTATATCAAAAGCAGTTTTTCCCCTGCCTCAGAAAATTATCCAAGCATCCAAATGTAAAAAACATGAAGGTGTCTTTTCATACAAATTTTAATGCTAAATTTAAACCAGAAGAACTTTCTGAGGTATTACAGCCTTTTGGAAAAGTGTCAATACAAATGTCGTTAGATGCTGGAAAAAACATTTATCCATATTTTAGAACTGGTGATTGGGAAGTATTAAAGTCAAATGTTGAGCGTTTTAGAAAAGTTGATAATAAATGTGAATTGAATATAAAATGCACAACCAGCGTTTATCAGATCATGGACATTGAAGATGTGTTTAAATCTTTTATGGAATTAGATGTCAATTTTATAGACAGTGCAATAGTTTACACTCCGAGATATATTAATCCGGCGTTAATGGTTATGCACTTTAAGGATGAGGTATATCAAGATATTCAAAAAACATATAAGATGTTAAGTGATGAATTAAAATATAGATTAGAAAATTTAAGTTCTTATGAACATAGGAAGTCCTGGGTGCCTAATAGGAAAGAGTTTACAGATATTAGAACTGCGTTTAAAGCATTAGAAGAAATTGAACATTATGTTTTTAATCATCAATGTAAAAAAGAAGAATGGGACGCTCTTTTAGTTTATATTAGAAAAACCGACTCCATATGGAAAAGAAATTTCAATGATTTTATAAAGAAGTATGAATTTAAAGATAATCAACTAGTGAGGTCAATAAATGTTTGAAGACTCGAATAACTTGTATAAGGATCTGAACGAAGAAAATCAAATTATCGCTAAAGACTACGATATGAAATTATATCGATTTAGCGGGTTGGATATCCCCTGGAGTCCAAAATGGAAAAAAATTGCAATTAATCTATCTGGTGGTGCTGATAGTTGCTGTTTGACAGTACTGCTTTGTAAAATAATTGAAAAATATCAATATGATTGTAAAATTGATATTATTACACATGTTAGGTGTTGGACGACTCGTCCTTGGCAACAGCCTATAAGTTTAATAGTGTTTAATAAACTTAAAGAAATGTATCCAAATATTATTGATACTCGCCATGAAAACTTTATCGCACCAGAACTAGAACATGGAGTAACGGGGTACATTTATACTGATCCTAAATTTAATAAAGAACATAGCGGCGATCAGTTGCAAGTATCTAGTTTTAATGCTTATTGCGGGTTTAAAAATAAGTTCGATGCTATCTTTAATGCCACTAGTTTGAATCCTCCAGGTACCGACTTTCCAAAGAAAATGATGGATAGAGAAAAAATAGCTAAAGATGGAATAACTAGTGATTTGATCTTATTTGTTGAAGGAAGTTTTTTGTGCCACCCATTTAGGTTTGTTGACAAGTCCTGGATCATAGCGCAATATTACAAGTATAAGATCACTGATTTGTTAAAGTTAACAAGAAGCTGCGAAGGTGATGTAACACACCCTGTAATTAAAGATATAGTTTCTAGTTATAAAGATTATATTTCTGGTATGGACGTGCCAGAGTGCGGTAGTTGTTTTTGGTGTTTAGAAAGAAATTGGGCATTTTCTAAACTTACTGAAACTTTAGAAAAAATAAAGAATGTCTAATACTTTTTGTCCTATACCTTGGAACTTTCAAGCCATACGTGCCAATGGTGATATACGTGTGTGTTGTCAGGCCAATGTGACTAAAAATCAAGGCGTTATTCGTAAAGATAACGGAACTGCTTTTAACGCAGGTAGAGATGTATTAGTTGATGCTCGTAACAACGACATGATGAAAGCAATGCGACTAAACATGTTAAATGGTGTATGGAGTGAAGAATGTGGTCGCTGTCGTAATGAGGAATCTGCAGGATTAGTTAGTAGACGTACATATGAAAATGAACAGTGGAAATTAAGTATCGATGAGGCTTGGGCAAAAACTAAAGATGATGGCAGTATAGATTCAACTGATTTTCCTGTAGTTTATTATGACTTACGTTTTGGTAATTTTTGCAATTTAAAGTGCAGAATGTGTGGACCCACTGATAGCAACGCATGGTATGATGATTGGATAAAATTAACCGGCAGCAATAAGTTTAAAGATACCAGCGGCATTATGGAAATTGTAGACGGCAATGTTCCAGCGTTCAATTGGCCGGAGTATGAACCATTCTGGGAACAACTAGAATCAAATATTCACAATATACAACATGTATACTTTGCTGGCGGTGAACCTATGCTTATCGAACGGCACTATGATTTTTTAGAGCGATGTGTTGAAAAAGATGCAGCTAAAAACATCATTGTAGAATACAATACGAATATGAGTACATTGCCCACTAGGGTCACTGATCTATGGACACATTTTAAACAGGTTCGTATAGGAGCAAGCGTTGATGGAATGGGAATGATGCAAGAATATCAACGCAGTCCAGCAAAGTGGGTTAAGACCCTAAACAATTTACGAAAAATAGATCAGTTGCCAGATAACATATTTGGGTGGCTGGCATTTACTGTTACAGCATACAACGTTAATCATATGATCGATTTTATGATGTGGAAATTAAAAGAATCTAATTTTAAAAAAATTAATTTCACATTTAAACGACCAATTATTACACATCATGTAGCACATCATCCTAAACATTTAAATGTTAGAGTCTTACCGGATCAATATAAAAAAGAAGTTACAGAAAGACTTCAGCAATTTGTACAATGGGTCAAAGATAACGGTTATGCCGGCCATGTAATTAAACAGGCAACTGACATAGCTAATGGGGTATCAAGTTACATGAATGCTGAAAGTTATTTTGACACGCATTGGAATGAATTTGTCAAATATACTAACGATCTTGATAAAATAAGAGATGAAAAATTAACTGATGTTGAGCCCAAATTTAAGGAATATTTAAATGGCTAGTTTTGATACAGTTGATTTATTAGACGGAAATGTATTTCAAGTTACATGGGATCTTGGAAGAAGGTGTAATTATGATTGTAGTTATTGCCCTGCTCATAGACATGATAATTTTAGTCCACATGCAATGTTAGAAGATTTGATTAAAAACAGTGATTTTGTTTTGAAATATATCGATCTTTATATGACTTATAGAAATTATAAAAGAGCAAGTATTAGCTTTACAGGCGGGGAACCAACAGTAAATCCTAGTTTTATCCCTTTTATAAAATATTTAAAAGATACGTACAACGAAAAATATAAAAAAAGATATGATTGTAGTTTTGCACTAACAAGTAACGGCGCTATGAGTGAAAAAATGGCGACTCAAGTTATGGAAAATTTAGATCATATCACTATCAGTTATCATGCTGAAGCTGATGATAGGCTTAAAAATCAAGTCAAGGATCGAATGGTCCAGTTCCATTTGTATGGAGCACAGAACAACTGTACTATGAGTATCAATGTAATGTTTCACGCTGCGTATTTTGGAGAATGTATTAAAGTTTGTGAATTTTTAGATGAACGTGATATTAAATATGTTCCTCGGATCATCGGTGAAGAACCAGATAGTAAAAGCAATTTTGCCCATATGTACACCAAGGAGCAAACACAATGGTTCAAAGACTATTGGGATAAAAATACTAAAAAGGTTCAACAATCATGAGCGAAGAAAAAGAATTGGCATTAAAAATAGGTAGACCTTGCTGCGGTAGTAGGACCATGTGTCTCTATAAAGAAGGCGAATCTAGAAAGAGTAAGTTTGTTGATTATCGTGAATTTAAAGGTTGGTACTGTAGTGTAAATTGGTTTTTCATGCATATAGAGCAACAGACTGACAGTGTGTTTCACCATCAAACGTGTCAAGCACAGTTTGGTCAAACTCGTGGGCCTATAGGCAAGTTAAGTGAGGGCGACAAAATTCTCGCAGAACTTGAGGAGCATTTAAAGAATGGTACTATGCCTACGATTATTTGCCCTAAGCACACTTGTGGCTGTGGGTTATGTTCCCCTAAATCGACCACTAAAGAAAACTATCAAAAAGTATTGTTTAATCACGTTGATAAAAGCGTATTTAAAAATTCTATGAACGAACAAGGTGATTTAGATAAATGCAAAAAATAATCTATTATACTGACGATCCAAAAACCTTATCATGGAATGGGGGATTTATATCTTCTCGACCTTGTTTTTTTCCTACGTTAATGTTTGAAGAAAATAATGTATTTTTTGAAAATTTTAAAAGTTCAAATTCATATAAAGATGATGATATATTTTATCTGCTGTGGAATGATGGCGGATGTTTAAATGATACACAATTAAAATTTTTAAAAAATCATAGATGTATAATTGGTGGCAAAGAAGCATACTGCGATCAATGGAAAGAATATTACATTAATTTAAATAATCCAAATTTACTTTTTTTATTTTCTAGTCAAGGCATTAATACAAAAAATAAGATTTTTTTAGAAAAATATTGGTGGATTTTGACTTATTTTAACTTGGTAGATGCAGATTATAATTTATTGAATGGAATAACATCAACGAAGACACTTGATAAAAAATTTCTTTTGCCGATTAGAACAACCGAGGGACCTAGAACTTGGAGATTAGAATTTTATGGTTCGTTAGTGGATCACTTAGATGACAGTCTGTTTAGCAGACATGATCTTGAATTAATGTTAGATCATTCATTGTTTAGACAGAGTGGTTCCGAAGTATCATTAGGTTCTGATCACCGAGAAAATTTGTTTTCCGATATGGAGTCTAATTGGAATATAATGCAGGCAAATCCAGAATGGTATTCAAAAACACATTTTTCAATAGTTCTCGAAACTTACATTAAAAATGAATACCCTATCTTTATCACTGAAAAAACATTTAAACCAATTGCTAATGAGCATCCATTTATGATAGCATCAGTGCCACGCACTTTAGATACTTTAAGATCATGGGGTTTTGAAACGTTTAATAACTTATTTGATGAGTCTTATGATGATTTGATTTACGAAAGCACTGATATTAGAAAAAAAGTTCAAATCATAAAGAAAAATGTTGATAATTATGACTACTCTAAATATTATGATTCAACGACCTTGAAAAAAATAAAGCATAATCGAGAATTATTTTTTAATCTTGATGAAATTAAAAAACACTATACCAACGATTTTTTATTTCCTATACTTGATTGGATTAATCCTAAATGAAAAATACTTACTGCCCTTTGCCTTTTTATCATTTAGCGATACGCCCAAATGGTAGGGTTTATCCATGTTGTAATTTTAAATGGGAAGAGGTTCCTGAAGATTTTAACATTAATGATCCTAACGTTTTTAATCATCCATTTTTAGAATCTATCAGAGAAAAAATGCACAACGGTGAAAAGATTGATGGATGTTCTAAATGTTATGAGGATGAAAAAAATACAGAGCAAAGTACTCGAACATACTTTTTAAATAGAATAGACGAATTTGAATGGTCAAGCAAGCCTACAAAAGATGTTAAACTAACTTATTTAGATCTTGCTCTTAGTAACACCTGCAATAATAAATGTAGAATGTGTAATGCAGATTTAAGTACGAGTTGGTATAGTGACTGGCGTGCCCTAGGTAGAGAAATACCTAAAGGGATTCTTAGACAGGAAACAGTGTTAAAGGATTATGATTTTAGTGAGATGAAATTTATTAAACTTATTGGTGGCGAACCTTTAATGGAACAGGATAAATTTATTGATGTGCTAAAAAGATGTAATAGAAGTCAACTATCAATTCTTTTAACTACAAATGTTACACTAACACCAAATGATGAACTATTAAGATTGCTTAAAGAATGTAAAAATGTTACAATTAATCTAAGTATTGACGCCCACGGATCTTTAAATGATTTTTTAAGAAAAGGCAGCAAATGGGAAAAAACTGTTGAAAACATCGAGTGGTTTTCTAAGAATTTTTCAAAAAAGAATGATCTAGCACTACACGGGGTTATAAGTCTTTATAACGTTAATAAAATCGATGAACTATATTTTTTCTTAAAAGAAAATTATCCGTTAATAGATCTCAGTTATGTGTTAGTTGATAGTCCGGATTGGATGAGTATAAAGCATTTACCTGAATATGTAAAAGATGAAATTAAAAAGAAAATAGAACAATGGAAAAAAATTTACGATACTCCTTTTTACAATGTCTTACTTTCTGAGTTAAACAAATTAGGTGATTTTGAAAAATTTATAAAAAATGATAAAAAACTTAGTGAGATTAGAAAAGAAAATTGGTGGGACTACAACCCTGAACTTTACGAAATGGTGAAAAAATATTATGAGTGATCTAGCAACGTCAGCTTACGACTTTACAAAAATACCATTTGATGATATCGTGCGTGTTGGGCAACGTACTATGCTGTATCGAGATCTTTTTACAGTCAGTTGGCTATTAGGTAGATTCTGTAACTATAAATGTAGCTATTGTTGGCCTTATGCACGTAGTGATAAAAAAGATCATAGACCTACAGAGTTATGTTTAAAGACTGTTGATGAAATAAAAAGACAGGCTAGAGAAAGAGGGTTCAATAGTTTTCATTTTAGTCTTAGCGGCGGCGAGCCAACATTTCATCCTGGCTATATTGACATATTAAATCACCTTAACAATGATGTAAACAATACAAATTATACCAGTGTTCATATGACAACAAATATGAGTAGAAATATGAAATGGTTTAAAGAAGAATATTGTCCCGCAGTAAGTAAATTTCACAGAGCTAGTATTACTGCCAGTTTGCATACAGAGTATATTAACACTTCTGAGAAAAAAGCAGAGTTTGCTGATAAGTTAGATTTGTGTCAACAACACGATGTACAAGTCACTATTAATATGGTAATGGTTCCTGAATGGTTTGAACGTGATTATGAAAACGCATTGTATTTTCATAATAGAGGAATCAATGTTACATTAAAGCCTCAGAGTGATCCTACAGCCAGTTTTGTTGTAGAGGGCTATACACCAGAAATGTTAAAGACTCTGCGCAACGGAATGCCTCAACGAGCATTTACAGAAACAAAAGCCGCACTTGCCAAACTAATAGAAAGACCTAAGCCTAATTTTAATAAATCACCAGATCCAATATACTTAGAAGAACACAGTGCTATACCACAACATTTTCAAGTTGAATTTGTTGATAAGGACAAAAAAGTTTGGTACATGGATCAAGCTGAAAGATTTAATGCTTTTAATTTTAATAAATTTAAAAATTGGGAATGTTCAAGCGGATATCGTAGCATCATTATCAGAGAACCTGATGGAAATATAAAACGTAGCTATAGTTGTCACGACGAACCGTTAGGTAATATAGAAACTGGTTTTAAACTATTTGATGGACCTAAACCCTGTATTACAAACAGTTGTGTAAGTAGCGCAGACTCTAAAATACCAAAAAGAGCCCCGGGAACAAAATTACCTTTATGGCCCGGGGATCAGTCTTTTAATTAATTAAAAAACCTGATATCTGCATAGTATATTTGTCTTGAAATCCTGCGTTAGAACTAAGATGCAGAATTTCACTGTCCCAAATAAATCCTTCACCTTTATGCCAATTAGTATCAGTAATAAATGAATCATTTTGTTTGTATTGAATAAAATGACCCATTTTATAATCTTCAAGATAGATGTTTGCTCTTACTTTTGTTTCTTTTCTTTCTGGAAATTTTTTGCTAATTTGATAAAAAGTATCTCTATGATAAGGGACTACACAGCCGGGGGGTTGCTTAATAGTTGATACAGTGATAACCTCTATACCAAGTTGTTTTCCTAATTCTGCATAATCTATATGTGTTGGATCCCACCAAAGTTGATGAATCATAGTATTATGCATACTATATGTTTTAGGAAATCCACCAAACTCATCATGAATGTCGTTTAGTTCATGAACTTGATGTGCAATACAACTACCACAATGAGTACTGTAGTCTGCATTAACAAATTTTTGAAAATCGTAATTTAATTTGATTTTTTTTAATATCATGCTGTGTGCTGACCTATCATAGGAAATACTGCTGCGATGACACAGGCACACTCTTTAGCAATAATTTGATGTTCTAACTGAGTACCGTTAGCACTACGTAATTGAATAAAATGTACCCAGCTACGTAGTGTGCCATTCATATATAGACGACTTATTGTATTTCCTTCTGGCAAAACTGAACGAGCTTGTTCCTTAGCAATTCCGTTTTCTATAGCCCATTGATAGGCCATACGTGCTTCATTAATAACGTTTTGTTGGTATTTGTTCCATTTCTTTTGTAATTCTTCGTCGTCTGTAACTATACTATTTTGACGATTTTTAGGATCCTGTAGTCTCGCTTCACGCAATACAAAATCAAGATCTTTTGTGGGGTCGGCATATCGCTGACTGAATTCCTGGAAGGAGAAACTTCTGTGACGGAGAATCTGTCTAGCGATATCCCGAGTAGTTTCGATTTCCAAACAGGCACTGACCATTTCAAGAGGACTCCAGTGTTGGTGTTTGATTAAGTAATTGATTAATTTTTCACTAGTTTCAGTATTATACTGATTTGATGGATTACTGACTCTTGCGCAGTATGCAATTAGTTCTTGCGCATTATCGATACCTTTGTTTTCAAATTCTGATGTTGCTTGACTGTATGATACTAGTTTAACCTTCACTGCAATTTCCTTTTCTTTAAAAATCTGTTTGTTTCTTTGATAATGTCTTTTTTGATTCTATCGGTGTCTAATTTGAAGTCTACATTATCTATGCTATCTTGATAGGTAACGAAAATCTCGTGTAGTTGTTTTTCTACATCGTTCCAATCAGTGTCTCGACGCCTACTGATCTCTATGTTCCATACTTTACTGTCTTTGAATTTAACCTGTACAGAATGAAGGTACTTTAACGGCACCACATTGAGATTGATCTCTTCAAATACTTCAGGCCAGCGTTCAATGACATCTTTTGATAGCTTCTTAGATGTCATTACTTTTTCTTAGTCGGAACCAGTTCCTCTGCTTTTCTACGAAACTCAGCTGCCTGTTTAGCAAGTCGATCAGCTTGACTACGATAAAATTTAGCTTCTGATTCTACACTGTCAAAATTTGCAGGTGCAGTTTCATTTACACTTGTTGAAGTTGTTTTAGTCACATCTGCTTTTTCTGTAGGCACTTCTCTTACAGTTGCAACTTCTTTTACTTCTACATTAGAGTTGTTAACGGAGTTTGGATTTTTGATGGCTAAATCGTCGACAGCAACGCCTAACTGTTGTGCAATAGCGGCATTAAGTTCTGATAATTTTACCCTTGTTTGAAAATTAGGAATCATTTCAACTTGATCAGTTGCTACCTTTTTTAGTAGACCTTTGGTATGCAAGGTTGCTAACATAATGCTTCCGTCTGGAAATGGTGAACGTGCTAATACTTCTGCAAACTCACCACTGCTTTGAGCAGCAGAAGATTCTACCAATTGGATTAGCGCATCATGATAACTGTCTGGCAATGTTTCTGTTGGTATAACAAGGCAGTTGAATGCATCTCCCGGCAATGTCCTATATGCGACTAGACATTTTCTGCCGTTAGTTACAAATCTACCTACATGTTTAAGACTGACCATTCTGGCCTCCTTTTGCAGCCACTTGGGCTAGAAAATTTGATAATTTATTGTATACTTTTCCCACAGCTTCCATTTCACCGGCTTTAAATGCACCACGTGTGCTGGCGATATCTATGATCTGTTTCATACCAGCGAGGTCGCTGATATTGAGATCGTTGTCTGCGGTTTCTGGTTGAGCAACTGGTGCAGGTTGTTCTACAGTGTTTTTTTCTTCAGTTTTTTCAGTCATGGTTTCTCCTTTGTTGACGACTACATTATATAGCCGTATACCTTTTAAGGAGTCACAGATTTGAATATGAGAGAAGAAAAAAACTAAGTTCTTTTTCTTGCTCGAAACCAATTTTGGTTACATAGATTATGCTGTTAGTGGAATCTAAAGAAAGACCTTGACCAATATAATATCTGCCGTTTAAATTATTGTAAATCCATTCATCGGCACCCTTTAAAACACTCGGGCTATATTTTGATAAATTGACGTAGTGAAAATGGCGGGCCGGAAATCGCACCCGCCTAAGATCCAAAAAATTCAGTGGATTCGGCTTGCCGTTTTTAATAGGCATTACTTGATTTCTTCGTAGTATGCGTGATTACCGAAAGGAGGTACAATACTGTCGTTGCCGTGAATGATAAACAGTGTGTCGCAGTAATCTTCTTCACCCCAACTGTCCCATGGATACCCATCAGTGAACATGATAAACTTTTTAGGTTGGATGTCATGATCTTTCATGTACACCCAGTTAGCCATAAAGTCAGTACCACCTCCACCTTTTACTTCATAGGCCATGATGTCATCATTGTAACCATCAAAGTCGGCTTCATTGTAGACCTTGGTATCAAAGCACCACAATTTGATCTTGTAGTCTTTGTATTCTTCCATGATGCCTTTGACCTCGCTTAGGAAGTCTTTGGCCTGTGCATCGCCGATACTGCCACTCATGTCGATGGCGATACAGACATCGATGGTCTCATCATTTTTAAGACCAGGAAGAACTGCACCCATGTGCCAACCTTTGCGGTTAGGACGAGTGAAACTGTAGTCGTTTTTGATCAAACTTTGGATCTGCTGACGTAGCAATTCGCGCCAGTTCATCTTTGGTTCAGTCAATTCTTTGATCATGCGTTGGACACTGGCAGGAGTGTGACCTGCACCTGCGGCATGTGCAGCCTGCATGGTAGCTTCGCGGATCTCATCGCGGATCTTTTTTAGCTCATCTTTGCTGTATTGTGGCTGGCCGTTCTTGCCTTTCTTCCCCCAATCGATGTGTTCATCGAGAAGTTGTCCTAAGGCATTGAGTTGTTCTTCATCGTATTTGTTGTAGATCTCGTCGTAGACCTGTTCGGCACTATGACCGTAATACTTGCTGTCGTGAAATATTTGAATATCGGGAATATTGTGGTCGCCGATACGGTCACGCACTAATTGACCGTTTACACAATAGTCTGCGGCAATATTAAAAATTTGGGCATCTCTGCTTTCACGACGACTCATGTGATCAAAAACATTGTGCAGTATCTCGTGAGCAATCACAAACTCTACTTGTTTGGTAGTGAGTTTTTCAAAAAAGTTACGATTGTAAAACAAGTGACGTCCGTCAGTGGCCGCGGTAGGACACCAATCAGTGCATTCTTGAATCTTAAGGCGTGTGGCCATATTGCCGAAAAACGGATGACGTAGTAGCAGTCCAACTCGTGCTACAATGATCTTGTCGATGATAGGATCTAGATTGTGTTGCATTTCGGCTCCTGAACTTTACTATATTTAATATTATAACACCGCCCGTGGGCGGTGTCAATCTGCTTAACGTTTTTCAGTTGCCGCCGAAATGTACTTACCAAACTTTTCGTGAAACTCGTCGAAGCAAGCAATTTCGTCCGGATCCAACGGCAAGTTGTATTGGGTAAGGGCAAGTTTAGTCGCCATAATCACCAATTCAGTTTCAAAGTTCTTCATGATAAATTCGAAGAAACAGTTGACCTGATCATTCCAATCTTTAGCGTTCTTGTCGCTGGCATCTTTGAGCTCATAGCAGAGGCTAACAGCCAAAGAATACATAGCGGAGATTTCTTTGGTCTCCATCTTCTTGACCTTGCCTTTAAGGATGTCAGTGGGATTAGGCATCTTGCTGGAGTGTTTACGGTGAGCCATAAACTTAAGAGCAAGTCCTTCACCAACAGCACCAGAGATAAGATCAGTTAGTGTGTTTTCATCGCTGTCCTCATCTTCTAGCAGTTCGCTGACAAAAGTCCAAGAACGCGGAGTAGCAAATGCACGGCTAGTGCTTTTAGGGTCAAAGTCGTACAAGTCCTTCTTAGAGAAGGTCAAGTATCCCACGACGTCTTTGTGGATGCGATTTTCTGTAGCCCAGAAACTGTAGTCGTCCCAGCTAACAGCCATTTCCAAATGGATGAAACGATTAGCCAACGGAGCAGGCATGCGATAAGTCACGCCTTTGTCTGCTTCACGGTTGCCAGCGGCGACAATTAGAACATTGTCTGGGAGGTGATATGTACCTACACGACGATTGAGAACCAGCTGATAAGCCGCAGCCTGCACAGCCGGAGGAGCCGAATTCATTTCATCTAAGAACAGGATGATGTTTTTGTGTTGAGCAGCCATGTCAGCATCGGGCAGTTCAGACGGAGGAGCCCAAACCATCTTATTTGAATTGCTGTCAAAATAAGGAATACCTTTGATGTCGGTGGGTTCCCAAAGGCTTAGTCGAACATCGATGACATGAGCACCGAGGTCTTCGCCCAGTTGCTTGACGATGTCTGATTTACCAATTCCGGGAGGACCCCAAAGGAAAATTGGACGACGTTTTGAAAAACCTTTTTGGATGGCTTTTTTAGCAGCCTTAGGGCCTACGGTGCGTGAAACGATTTCGCTCATTTGCAGTTCCTATCAGTAGTTAAAAAACATGGAAATTTGTTACCATGTTCTTATTATACGATAAGTTTGCGGTTTAGTCAAGCAGTTTCAGTCACTATTTTCAGATTTTTTCCTAGCGTTCATAGCCTTAACCAACCCATATTTTCGTATGTCGTCACTAAACATATATAATTCAAAGGCTTTTTTTTCGGAAAAAACGGTCAAACTTTTTTGGGTAAGGTAGTAAGGACAATCGATAAATCTATCAAAAAATATGATAGTTTGGGGACTGAGTTCGATATGCTCAGTAAATGGCACTTCGTACTCTTTTATAGACAACCTATTTACCAAATGATTGTAACCTTCTTCGGTCAATCGCAACCCGCCGCTGTCTTTGGTTCTAGTGTTTTGCCACCAAAGCCTGTGATGCAATTTTACATTGGCATCATCACAGGACTTTTCCTGTTCTTTCAAAAAAATTTTTGTGTATGTTAGGCTGTTAATCATTTTAACGTTTGACCCGAAGTCAATATAACAACTTCGAAATCTTTACAGCCGAAAGTTAGATTTAGTTTTTTAGCAAGATTGATAGCATGACCGGGATTACTAAATGCTACTTTTTTGTATTTAGGACCGGGGTAGCTGGTAATACTGCTGAATGATTTAAGATTAAAAGGCTGTCCCTTGTAAAACACAGCCCAGATAGCTTCCGCTTCTAAAATCTGTTCAGTTTTATAAGTTTTTTTATTTGTGTACTCTAAGAGTACTTTTGGTTTTGGGCGACTCATACATACGTCCTCGAAAAAGCACGTATATATTTATCTTTTAGTTAGAGGGTTTAAAGTCGCCACCATCTACTTGAACTTCGATAACAGGATTATCGGCACTACTTTTTAACGCATGAAACAACGATTCATAATCTTGAGTCAATTTGCTAGTGACTTCGCCGATAGTGAAAGCTAGTTGTTTGGCAGTTCGCATATCTAATTTTATTTCTTTTTGTTGACTCATGTCTGCCATTTTTACCTGTTGAATAAACTGTTGTAATGGTACAGTATTGATTGGACTACTTTGCATTAGCTAATGCCTCCCTAGCTTCTTCTTCAGTTTTAAACGGCCCTTCATATGGATAACGTTCAATAGTGATTAATTTTGGACAAAAACTTCGAACCCAATTCTTAGGAAACTTGATAATATAATGACCAGCACAGAACAAACTTTTGCTTTGATTGCTTTTGGTAAAAAGTGGAAGTTTACGTCTGACATCATACATACCGTTACATGGCGTCCATCTTGTGGGATATCCGTAACAGTCATTTGTGTTGATACTAGATACAGTTGTTTTAATTCCTCTTAAGAAAAAATCTGAACCGAATTGTTTGGTAATTTCGGATTTTTTATTAAAGTAATATTCACCGTTATAAGAACTCAAAATATATTTGTTACCTTCTTTTTTATGTAAAGTTCCTACTTTTCTACCGGCTTCTTCTACAATCCATAAAACACCATCGACTATGGGTTTAGCATGTAGTTCAGTCATAGTTTTATCACTCCTTTTCTTTGTCGATGGATGAATTCTCTTTTCAACCACCATTTGTATTTTTTAAAATAATCTTCTCGTGTGTAGTCTGGAAATTTTTGATTATATATCTCAAATTCATTTTTATGATCGAACCACATGTGATTTAACCATCTTTTAAATTGGCTGTTATCTTTCATTGTTCTGCTTCACAGTCATTGAACACGTGAGTATCTGGATCATAGGCAATGCCCTGCCATTCTTTTACTTTAATTTTTTCGTCGTTCCAATCATTGTGCCAAAATTTACCATTCCAAATAGCCTGATAACTGTAGCCGTCTTTGGTTTTAACATTGTACTTGCCAACACGCTCTGGGATTTTTTTAGCAGGAAACCATTGTGATAGACTGTATTCAATATCATCCATGTCTTTGTATCGTTCAAACTTGCCAGTGCCTTCAGATGAACCTGCGATATAAAATCCAAAGTCTGAACTCTTGCCGCTAGTGTCACCACCTTCATTGCTGAGTTCTTCTCCGTCATAGGTGACAGAAGTAACGATCTCATTTCCATCGATCTCGTCGTAGTGAAGACACAGCTTGCCAGGATTGAACGGCATTTTAAGTTCAAGATCAGCTTCGAAGAATGTGCCTTTTTCACTGCTGGTGCCAACAAACACTACAGTGCCTTTAGGTTGACTATCAATCCATATTTCTTCACTGCCACCCCATTCTGGCTCTGGAGGATCTTCGTATTCACCACCGCCACTGATACTTTCTAATTCTTTTTCATAAACGACGTTGCCATTCTCATCTTCGACTTGTAAAGTTCCAGAATTGCGATCTACTCCCCAGCTATGACCCAAGTTATCACAGTCATGCCAGTTGCCAGGTTCGAAAGGCAGCATATCTTCGGGTATATTGTTTTCTTCAGCATATTCGTAACCCCAGGCAAATTCGCTGACATCTAATCTACGTTGTCGGAAATAATCGTAGATTTTTCTATCTACAGTGCCCATAACATATTCACCACCATAGCCCCAAAGTCTTAGTTTATAAGTTCTCGGTGTAAATTTAAGTATTTCGATCAGTTCTTCTTTTTCTTGCGTAGTGGCCATTTTATTCTCCTGGATAGTTTGCCTGAAATGGTTCTGAATAAAGTTGAATACTGTCGCTGATTTTTTTAAGATCATAGAGGTTGCAGAATTTTAACAGCCTAATACCAACTTGGCTGATATTTTTAGGCTTGCTGCCTTCTCTTATAGTATTAACAATAAGTTCTTTGATATTATCTGGTTGATGTCCGAGATCAATTAGTTTACGATTGCGTTCATAATCATCCAACACACGATGTTCTACGCCGTTGTGATCAACCCAACGCTGTAACATGAGATTGTTCCATGCAAAGCCTTTTTTACTACGGTCATCAAATGCTTCTTGTAGTTTATTTTTTCGAACCTTAGGATATGCGCTGAATACGTTGTCTGTGGGATCGCCACGCATACATTTTTCAAATAACAGCCATTCTGGATTAGGAACGTCTTTGGCAGCGCCAGTTTTCTTGTCTACCACACGTTTGCCTTTTTTATCTAAAACGCCTTCGTGTGTAATAGTGGTTTCCATGACACCGTTATATTGACGTACATTTGGAGCAATAAGTTGTACAAAATCACTGTCTGTGCTGATGATAACGTGGTTATCTTTAGGATGATTTTGTATGAAGCCAGCAATGAGATCATCGGCTTCTAATTGCGGGTTGTACAATACTGTACAATTGGTTTTTTCACTGACAAAGTTTTTGAACTCGTCAAAGGCTTCCCAGAAGATCTTTTCTTCTTCAGCTTCTCGTTCATTGTGTGCGGCACGTGCTTCAGCACGGTTACGCTTGTAAGGTTCGTAGTAATCTTTGCGCCAACTACGACCTTCAAGGCAAAAAACAACGTGGTCACCGTTGAAATCGGTCCACGCTTTTTTGATACTGTTTAGTGTGATATGAAACGCCATACCAAGTTTGATATCGGCACTTCCGTTTATTACGTGTCTAGCACGAAAAAAAGTATTGGCAGTATCCACCAAAATATAGTTCATTTGACCTCTGCTTTGCCATCTGCAAGTTTGTTCACGTTAATGTAGCCAGCACCACGACTAGTGTCCTGACCTTCTTCGGCTAGTACGTTACGGGCAAGGTCTCGAAACCAACGATCTACTATATCTTCGTCTTTGTCGCCATCATAACCATATCCAGCTTGTCTTAATTGTACAATGAAATACTCATTCCAGTCAAGCTCAAAAAAGCCATTTCTAACATTTTCTTTGTTGACATGCGTGTCCAAAACAGCAATATACGGTTCGCCTTGTGCTGTGGCTCGTTCTTTTGGAGTCATTTTGGCAAGTTCTTCTTCTCGTTTTGCCTGTTCAGCAATCAATCTAGCAGCCTCAGCCTGGGCAAGAGCATCTGTTTTTTCTTGTTCTAATCGTTCAATTCCTGTGATCCTTTTTATCCAATTTTTCATTAAGTTCCCCACTCATTTTTGAATAATGGTACTTGTAGTCTATCACTGTAACGAAGACCGTTTTTCATTGCTAGTTCTGCTACACGACGGTTGTTTAGTGTGTAGACACTTTCTACGCCACCCACAGGCATCAAATATACAGGACCTTCAAACCCCTCTGCACGATAAATGTCCACAGTCTCTAATGCTTCTTCGGCGTCGTCTTCTGTAGCAACAACAAATTTTAAATATGTATAGCCAACTTCCTCATAACCACAGACGACATCTGGCCTGATAGCAATATTCCTTGATTCGCCACTGCAACTTAATTTTGCACTTACGCTGAATGTAAGTTTATCGTAGCCACGATTTTCTATACCCCAATCTAAAAGATATTTTCTAAACTCTGGAGTAAGTTCCTGAGTACCGTTAGTTTCAAATGTAAGTTCTCTTAATCTTCGCATACTAGGATGATCTAATAGTGCTGGGTAGATGTTTTGCCATTTTAGTAATGGTTCTCCACCAGTGATAACTAAGTGTTCATCCTCCCATCGCTTGTAGGGAAGTATGCTCATTATGTTGTTTACGATCTCATCAGGTGTGTAAAATGGACTCAGATGTTTGAATGCAGGGTGCCAGCTGGCATAACTGTCACAACCTGTGCTTACTAACGGTAGTTCTTCATAACTTTTATACAAATGAACATTGGCTGCAATTGGTTCAACTTCTGCAGTTAACTCATCTCGAGGCATACCAAACCCTGCGCATTTAAAATTACATCCGAAGGTACGCATAAACACAGACGGGACGCCCATGTAGCGCCCTTCACCTTGTATGCTGTAAAATAGTTCTGCTAATTTTATCTTTTCCATTAACTGTCTCTCATTGCATCCATGGTCAGTTCTTTGCCATATACGTGTGCCACTGGTTTCAAATAACCATACTCTAATGCTTGCATTATAACATATTTGTATTCTTTAGGGCAAGATTGTGATATTTCAAATCCTGCTCTTGGTGCAGTAACGATGCCGTCAATTAAAGTA
>Ga0169931_10000622_pt1 | contig 59059 bp, 42 predicted proteins | sample Kivu_15m_20L_FD_129675 | JGI IMG/M metagenome (GOLD analysis project Ga0169931, IMG submission 129675) | Freshwater microbial communities from Lake Kivu, Western Province, Rwanda to study Microbial Dark Matter (Phase II) - Kivu_15m_20L... | ecosystem: Environmental > Aquatic > Freshwater > Lake...
CTACGACGGAATCGCGTTCAATCCGGTCGAGTGCCGAGGAGGGTTGCATCTGTTCGGTGGATTCGCTTGAATCCCACCTACCTCTCGCCATGGTCGCCTGATGCAACAACTGCTCCGCACTCACTTTGCCCTGCTCGTTTTCTGCGTCCTCGTGTCGGCATCTCTCCCGGCACGGGCGACGACCATTGTGGGCGGTTCGGTGGTCGAGTTGGCTGCCGTGGCTGATCTGATTGTCGCAGGCACAGTGCTGCAGTCCGAATCGAGGCTGGACGGCTCCATGATCGTCACGCACACGACGCTCCGCGTCGAACAGGTCTATCAGGGCGGCGTCCCCGACAGCGAGATCGTGATCGTGAGCCCCGGAGGCCGCGTCGGCGATCTGGCTACACGCGTTGCAGGCGCAGACACGTACGCCGCCGGTGAACAGGTCCTGGTTTTTCTGCAGCAGGGTGACGACGGCCAATACGGGTCGGTCGCCCTTTCCTTCAGCAAGTTCACCCTTTCGAGATCCGCAAACGGGTGGATCGCCACACGTCAGGCCGACGGCGCGACGGTGCTGATGCCTGCCTCCGATGGGTCGTTGGTTCCCTCTGACGGTGCATTTCCCTCGGTCATGCCTCTGGAAGAACTCGAAGAGCAGCTCGATCCGACGCGAACACATGAAGTCGTTCCGTGAGGCGACCTGCGCCATGTATCTGGGCCGGGCTACGACTTGGGCTGCAGACATGCGTGATGCTGGGTGCGATGGCATTCGGCATCATGCCAGTGTCAGCGTGGGAGCGCACCCAAACCTGCGTACCGAACGCTCCGTCTTCTGTCTTTGCCTGTGAAGCGGACCAGACCGCGGTGCCGCTGGCATGGACGGTCGCGTGCGTGGACATTCACGTGAACCCCGCTAACTCGTCGCCGATCGGAAGCGAAGATGTGGTCGTTGCCCTCGTGATGGACTCTTTCGAGGCATGGAATCTGCCCGAAGTGTCGGGTCTGACCCTTCGTGTCGTGGGCACAACCGACGAAACGAGGGTTGGGTTTGCCCGGGGCTGTGACGAGGACGCCAACGCCAATGTGGTCACCTTTGTCGAACAGGACTGGCCCCACGGCCCGCAGGTTGTTGCGTTGACCAGCGTCACCTACAACTTTCTAACGGGCCACGTGCTGGATGCCGATATCGAAATGAATCTGGACGACTATGCGTGGGGCAACATCACGTCTCTTCAGCTCCTGAATCGCGTCATGGACCTCCAGAATACGCTCACGCATGAGGTCGGACACTTTGTTGGACTGGACCACACGCGCGAACAGACGTTCACGGGCGCGTCACCCGACGAATGGATTCGGACCACGATGTTTGCGCGCACTGAACAGGGAGAGGTTGCCAAGCGCACGCTGGAGCCGGACGATATCGCCGGATTGGCAGCAGCGTATGGCAATGCAGTGCTGGATGAATGCACCGCGCCCGCGCGGGCGTTCTTCTCTCAGGCCGATGCGGCCGAGCCGGGGACCGTTTGCGAGGACCCCGGTTGCAGCCGATGCGACACCGCTCGCACTTCGAATCACGGGTCGTTACCAGGATGGCTCCATGTATTTGCTATCGCAGCCTGCGCGGCAGTGCGCTCTGGAGCTGCTCGCCGGCGCTGGCCTGCAGCTCCCCGATGAGACGCTGGAGAACGTGCGCATCCATTCCGCCCTGAAACCTTATCCGGCCGAAGCATGGTGGAAGCGAACGGTGCTGGCCGGCGCCCGTCGACGCAGCGTCGCCGGTATCGCCCTTGGCCTCGACATCCACGTCGCCCACTCGGCGCTTCTGAGCAGCTGGCCGCTTATCATGCACGAACTCGCGCACGTCGCGCAGTATGCCACGCAAGGAGTACCTGGCTTTCTGGCACGCTATTCGCTGGAATATCTGCGTGCGCGCCTGAACGGCAAAGATGACTACCGGGCGTACCTTGACCTGAGCGCCGAAGCTCAGGCACGAAGGGTCGAGGCCGCCGCACACCTGCGAGAGCCGCCTGATTCTCTCTGGATGATCGCGTGTTCATGAAAATACCAAGGCCTTTCGCTGCTGTTCTGCTGACGACGCTGTTTCTCACTCCGTGGGCGGCAGCGCAGCCAGCCGCCGACTCCAACGTGGCCGACGCTTCCTCTGGAGCGCTCTCGGCACCAACGATTGCATCGTTGCGATTCGTTGGCCATCATCGGGTCCTGGACACGACCGCTGCTCAGGAAGGCTGGTACACGCTGGGCGACGATGGTCTTGTTGTGCGTTGGTCTTCTGAGGGCGTCCCTCAGGCATGGAACCGCATCGACGACGCTCGTTACCTTGTTCGCTGGGCAGGGCAACTGGCCGCCGTCACCAACGAGTCCCTTGTCGCGCTGGATAATTCCACCCTGGAAGCCGGCTTACGTGAGCTACACGACAACTTTGTGAGGTGCGTTGGCGACGACCATTTCTGGCGATGGCGTAATGGTGGCGAACTCTTGTACGACTCCGGGCCGCGAGGAACGGAAACGCTTCATCCCGCTCTGGAGCCGGTTCCAGAAGCGCTGTGTGTGGTGGCAGGTAACCAGTCGATGCTGGTGTGGCTTGACGGTGACGAGCTGCGCGTGCTGCGGGACGACGGATCGACACGTACCCTGCCGTGGCCACTGGCAACACCAACACTGGCAGCCATCGAAGGCGATCCGGTCGCGCTCGCCACGAACGAGGAAGGGGAACGAGTCGCGGTGAATCTTCGCGACGGACTTCCGGTGAGCGGCGAAGCGCGCGCGGTCAGCTCGGGTTGCCTTGCCTGGGACGAGTCGGGAGGCTCGGCGTGCGGTCCACAGACGCCGGAGCACTGGATCACCCAGTCGCTGCTGCCGCAGGTGATCGTGCCGTTGCGAAGTGTGGCTACCGATAACATATGGATCGCCAGCTGGCCCGGAGGATGGTTTGTGCTGGATGCGGCAGCCACCACCGTCACGGTCCGCTCTGCAGAAACAGGCACCCTGCTTGGGGTCACAGGAGGAATCACACCTCGCGTGCTGATGTGTCGAGCCTCAAACGACGGCGCACAACTTGTAGCGCTGTCTGTGCATGACGGATCCGAGGTGGCGAGCATCTCGCTTAGCGAGTGTCCGGGTCGACACTGGTTCGGAGACGACGCCTACATGGGTTCGACGCCCGAAGGCAGCCTACTCTTTCAGGACGACACGTTCGCGCTGGCGACCGTCGACAGCGCGGTCTCTGCCTCGGCCCCATGGGGCAGAAACCAGATCACGTTCGTACTGGGGCGTGTGTTCGATCCGTCCTGTCCTGCTCAGGCTGCCTGGACACTCGAACGTCGTGCCGCCGAGGGAGAGCCCGAACCGATTCTTGGCGCGCAATGCGCGACCGAAGCCATATTGCGACCGTTGCTCGGTGACTCGGGGCAGATCGCGGGCTCCGTAGTTTTGCTGCGTGAATCCAGACGATGGCGCAGCCGCGGCTTTGCTCTTGATGGTGCGGCACTATTCGACCTCACGTATCGCACCGACCACCCCGAAGAACTTCGCTGGGTCTATGGTACGAACGGCACGGTTGAGGTCGACGACTTTGCCCAGTTGAGCACGCGCGTGGCTTCGGGCGATTCCTGGAGTCGCGTTGCCCTGAATGTACACCGTGGCAGCACGCCGGTAACGCTCGGCACAGAATCCCTGCGCATGGTACGCGCCGATGCAGCTGTTGACTGTGGAGGAAGCAGCACCGGCTGGTGGTGCTTCGATGAGGAGTCATTCTGGGTCACGGAGGGTATTGCAAGGCAGGTGGTGCTGGTGATGTCGGACGGTCGTCTGTTGGGAGCACAACACGCTGAATTTGGTGAACGTCGACGCAACACTCCATTTGTAACCATTGTGGACCAGTGACACTTTATTCTATGGTAATGGCTGGGCGTTTTCTGGCGTACGCACCTGCTCACCCTTTTGCCACCCGGACCTGACATGATGAAGTCGCTCTCGCTTCCGGCAGCCCTGTTTATTGCATCGACGCTCGTTCTTGCCGCCTGCGGCGCAGACGAGGAGACCACACCGGAATCCGACGCCGGTGTCACCGCAGACACGGGTGGCAGTGACACTTCGGGTACGGACGCCACGCCCGGTACGGATACAACCTCGGACGAAGATGCAGGCGTTGAGGCCGACACTGATCCTGCCGTGGTTCCCACGTTTGGCGACCTGACGACAACGGTGTTTGAGCCCACCTGCAGTGGTGTCGGTTGTCACCTCAATGGCGGTACGACACCCCCGGTGCTGGATGCCGCAGATGCCTACCAAACGCTCCTTGGCTTTGCCGAAGGAGCCGACCTGAACTACGTAGTGCCGGGTAACCTTGAAGAATCGTACCTGTGGCACAAGATGAAGGGCACCCACCGTGACGTGGGCGGTTCAGGCTCGGCGATGCCGCTTGGTTCCACCGTTTCTGCCGAACAGATCGCCCTCCTGGAAGCCTGGATTCTGGGCGGCGCACCTGAATAATCTCAGGGTTACACGTCCTGATTGAAGGTCGGTCAGCGACCCGAAGGGCGGACTATCCAAGCGAGGGGGTTCACCCATCGTCCCGCAGCTGTAACCTTCCACGAGGGACAGGCGCACCGAGCGCAACCCACGCCTGACCCATCGCCACAAACTCCTTCAACCGAAGGGTTTCGGGGCGCGCGTCAGGGGGAATTCCCGCGGCAGCCAACAAAGGTTCGGCGCCGCCAGGGATGGACGCGAGCGAACGCCGGAGCATTTTTCGACGCTGAGAAAAAGCCATCGCGGCCACGTGCAGGGTCGCAGCCTCCACATCGCCAGACGCCAGGGGCTCGGCGCGTCGTCGGAATACGACCACCGACGAGTGAACCTTGGGCGGCGGTATAAAGGCCCCCGGTGGAAGCGTGAGTCCCATGGCCGTAGTGTACCGCAGCCCTACCCCGACCGCTGGCATGCCCGTCACAGCGTCGTTATCGCCCAGCACAATGCGAATAGCCACCTCACGCTGAAACATCAGCGCCATTCGCTCGGGCGGATGCGCGCCATGAACAAGCGCAAAAAGAATGGGTGTGGCCACATGGTACGGCAGGTTGGCGACGACCGTACGGGGAGGAACGCCCAGCTCCTCGGCGAGGACAGGTCCGGTTGCGTCGCCGTGCACGACACGGATTCCAAAGCGTTCAACCAACTGGTCACGCAGAAACTCTACCGCCTCAGGGTCGGCTTCAATACAGACAATATCGCCGCCCGCCGCTAGCAGGCGAGATGTCAGGCCTCCGGGGCCCGGACCGATCTCGAGTACCGGAGTGCCGGGCTCCACACCCGCCAGCCTGACGATCCGGTCGAGAATGGAGGGATCCGTAAGGAAGTTTTGCCCAAACTTCTTCTTGGCGGGCCGGTCGTATCGCCGCAGCAGCTCGGAGGGGCTGGGAAGCTGGGCCAAATCTGGAGATTGCATCAGGTACCGCGCGCCTGCAGCTGCTCGTGTGCTATCGCGAGCAAAAAGAAGAGTCCGACCCCGTGCACCAGATGGCAGCTCAGGATCACATGGAACTGCATGTGCTAGGGCTACGGCGACTTCGTCAAGGTATCCATATCGCCCGCCTCAGTCTGACGGGAACACGATGGGAATCAGTGGGCTGCCTGCAAAAAGCGACGCCACCTGCTTGTCTGTACCAGTGGTCAACCGGAGAAGTCGTCGGCCGCCTCGTCGTTCCCAACGACGCCATAAAGCGGCGCAACCCACGGATTGCCCGTGAGCTCTCGAGCGACGACGGTTGCATAACTTCCGGCAGGGAGCGTGAATGCAACAACTGTGACGTCGTCTTCAAGCGCAACGACGGTCTCTTGCGGGCGCATCATCGCATCGCGTCGCGTGCCATCCACGAGTCGCCCCAGCGCATAGAGCTCTCTCTCGGCCCACCCGAGCTCCCGCGCGACTTCTGATTCCATTTGCAGGGCGGAATCACGGCTCGGTCGCAGTCTCCCGCCCGGGAGTGGCCCAGTCAGCTCGACGTCTTTCGCCAGCAGGCGACTCGTGCCAGCGTCGGCGTCATCCACCTGCCACCATGACCCGGTGTTAGCGAGGCGAACATACTCACCCAACAGCGCACGTTCCTTCACCTCAAGTCGCAAGCGCACGTATCGATTGAAAAATTCTGCCTGCAGCACGCTTGGGTAAAAGTGTGAGTAAAACCGTGCGTCACGCCCACGACTTCGACCGCCGGCCCGCAGCCATTCCATCGCAGCCTGAAGATTCTGCCCCCCTCTTCCAAATCGCTGCACTCCGAACCAGTTGGGTACTCCGTTCATCGACATGTCGGCCAGAAGGACGAGCGCAGCATCATGCTGCATGCCGTTGAAGCGAAGGGTAAACCGGTTGCCCAGAAGGTGACCCGGACGGAGTTTGTTGGTGTGAAGCGACTGCTCGATAACCGTCAGCCCCGGTCCCAGCGACTGAAGACCGGCGTGGTCACAACGGACCGGAACGGATAACCACTGCGTTGTAACGGCTTCCTTGTCTTTCAGACCCGCCCTGCCAATGTCCTGTTCCTGCACTCCAACGGCGTTCGCGATTCGTCGAATGGCTTCCTGCGTCGTCAATCGGCACTTCTGAATGCGGATGTAGAGGTGATCTCCCTGCCCACACGCCGCATAGAGAGGGAGCTCGTCTACGCGGAAGGCCTCGGGCCCCGGACAGAGAGCACCGCCAGCGAGCCGTGTGCTGTCGAGATAAAGCGGTGGTTCAAATGAGTTGAGGTTGTTCGGGTGCATGCAGACCGGATTCGCGGGGCGGGTTCAATGAGCCATCGGCTGTTTTCACACGGTATGCTGTAGCAGGCACTCGACCTGTAGCTGCACGAAGTCTGAAGCGAGGTGGAGCGTTCTGCCTGGCTCACCGGGGTGCTGCAGATGAAGCCCGGGCGCAACCTCGACCAGATCGCAGCCGACCATGCAGAACTCTTCGGCGGCAGCTCGCAATAATCCTCGCACCCAGTCCGGGTGGAGTCCGCCCGGTTCCGGCGTTCCGGTGCAGGCTGCGAAGGAGGGGTCGATCGCGTCGATGTCGTGCGACACGTACAGACGACGGACTCCGGCGTCGCGGAGCGCCTGCAGGATAGCCAGGTGCATGGCTTCGGGATTGTTCCGTATGTCGGCTGCCCAGAACTGCCTTACGCCCTGCTCTTTCTCCCATTGCGCCTTCGAGGTGCCAGAGACACGAAGGCCGACCTGCACCAAACGCCCTGCGCGCCCCAGCGCCTTGTTTGCGTGCCAGGCCCAGGTGGCAAAGCTCCATTCATTTCCTTCGCGATGCTGCAACAGGTCCGTATGCGCATCCAGATGCAGGCATCCCAGCGTCCGAGAGTCGCTGTGCTGAGCCAGCTTCTCGACAGGAACCCGCGAAATGGAGTGATCACCACCCAGAATGCAGACGGGAACGCCCGGTGCGATGTCATGCAGAACATCGAGCACACGCTCCACTAATGACAACGGACTTACGGGCCACGAAGGCGCATCGGACCACTGCCGCGAAGACCGTACGGCTGCCAGCTGATTCTGCGACACCATCGTGTCATGAATCAACGCGGGGTGAACCCGAACGTCTCCGAGATCGAGCACACCCAGCTCGCGCAGACGCTGCCAGTCACCACGCTCATGCAGTGTCCTGCGAATGGCATGGGGGCCCATAAAGCTGCCGCGCGCAAAACCGGCACCAGCATCCATGGGCACGCCCAGAATAAACGCCCGGGCCGAACGAATGCCATCCAGCGACGCACGCCACTTCGCGGTTGCCTCTTCGGGGTTGGCGGCTTCATATCGACGCTGAAGGCCCTGCGCGAGCTCACCGGAGCCCGTCGTGACGGTGTAGACCCCTTGTGGCCGCAGCCACTGAGCCAACAAAGTGACCGCCGAGTCTGGATCTGGAGAGGTCATCATGAACAAACTCCCGCCGGTTCACGTCGTTGCGTGCGGCGCGTTTCTGGATTGCGAGGTGGTCCGGTATAGTCCGGTCGCCGCGCTATAGACAACTTCGCCTGTTTAACGCTTCTCGATCCCTCACGTTGCGCTCGCGTGCGCGCTGTCATGAAGGGTGTACCTATGAAATCTGTGACGAACCTGTTCTGGTTGGGCCTGATGCTGGTGCCTGCTCTACCGGCCTGTGACCTTGGCGACCTGCTGGGTAATCCGGAGTTGAACCTCAGCGGACAGAACGCCTTTGTTTACCTGCAGGCCGACAATACCCAGTCGCAGGCGGTAAACATGCAGGCGGTGTTCCAGGTGGTCGAATGGGAGGCCGAGGGAGGCTCTTCGCTGGATGACCCAGGTCGATTCGAGCCGGATACCGGGACGCTCGATTTTTTGCAGTCAACGGCGCGGGCGAGAGAGAACATTCAGGCCGACAGCTTCGACCTCGTGCCTGTGGACCAGTTCGCGGCGCTCGGCGTCGGTGATCCAGACAACAAGGCGGTGTTTACTTCGCCCGACCTCAGCGGTCTGCGAGCGGAGTACGTCGTGCCGCGTCTGGACGCGATACCGGTAAGAAATCAGGGCAATCGCGGCACCTGTGCGGCGTTCACAGGAATCGCTCACGTGGAATATGCGGTGTTGTCGCAGTATCCTGATCTGGGCACTGTCGATCTGTCTGAGCAGCGGTTTTACTACAACTCCAAGCCGGAGTGTCAGGACACAGGCTGCACGGTCGCGGCTGCGGGCTCCTGGTATGGAACGGGTATGGAGGCGAGCGTGAACGCGTCGACGTTTGACATCCCGTTGGAGGCCGATTGCCCTTACAACAGCGATCAGGACTCTGGAAACGAGCTTCAGGTCCCGCTGTCGGCGGGCTGCAGCGAGGGTGCGGTCCGAATCGCAGAGTACGAGATTGTGTATCAACCCGATGAGATCATTCGGGTTCTTGAAGAAGACGGCCTGCCGGTGCCCTATGCCAGCCCGTTGAGTGACAACTGGATTAGTAACAATGGGCTGATCACGCTGGCCGCCGCGGGTAGCGCCGGGAACGTGATGCACGCCGCAGGTCACGCGTACCTGATCGTCGGTTACAAGCTGCTGCCCAATATGCCTGAGGAAGGTGGCATGTGCTTTCTGGTGAAGAACAGCTGGGGTAGCGGCTGGGGTGCGGGAGGCTACAGCTGCATGACCATCGCGTGGATGGAGGAGTGGAACTATGGTTACGCTCTCGACCAGCCAGTGGTCGTGCAAATGGAGGTGCGGGAAGACCTCATCACCGACTCCAACCGGGAAGACGATAGCGCCCCGGACTTTATCGACGAAGAAACCTATGACGACGAGACGGTGGACTACGACGAGCTCGACGATAGCACTCCCATTCCTGACCCTGAACCGGTGCCGAATGAGCTCGTGTTTGTGGAAGGAAGTCTGGCCGGACCCGATGGTCGGGTATATCGTGCTCAGGTGGCAGAACGAGACGGCACCGTCCATATTCGAGGCGACGTCCGGGAAGCAGGCCAGTTTAGCAACCCGGTCGTGCTGACCCGCAGCGGCGACGCGCTGATTTATGACGGCGATGAGGTGGGGGAGATCAATGGAACAAACGTGACGGTGTGTACCGGTCGATTCGATCTGATTTGTTCACTGCGGTACAAGCGTCGGACAAATGATCTGTACGTTGAGTTTCTGTACGACGAGTACCGACGCGTCGAAGGTTTGTCGGACAGTAACTGGCAAACGCTGTTCTCGATTCCAGCGGGCGCCACCTTGCAGATTCTGCGACCAGACAGCCTGCTGGACGCCCTTTTAAGCCCGCTGTTTATTCGATTGGGCAACCGAAGCGACCGGTCGGATCCCATCCGTCTGTCGGTGAATCGCAAGTTTGAGCTCACCGTCATGGACCGCCCAATCGGTTCACTGCGGCCCGACAATCTGGCGCTCTGCAACAACGCCTACAAAGGCAACTGCTCGCTCTTTGTGGGACGCAACGGCCTTCTGATCCTCCCGGGCTGGGGCGGCCTTTAAGGCAGACGTCGACCATGAGACGTCGTGCGAGCCGATGACGAGACTCGCTTTCGTCGTGCGGAGACACCCTCTCCGAGCGCCGGGCGAGCGTTTCGAGCTGTGCGCATGAACCGTCAGGGTGACAGGCAAATCCCCGAAGTCTCGCCTACGGGAATGTCGCAGATACCGTCGCAACACTCTGCGCCCGCTCGACAGACCACTCCGACAGGGCGACACGGGACACTACAGAACCCGGCCGTGCAGACCCCCTTGCAGCAATCTGCGTCGGTTCCACAGGTTTCACCGATCAAACCGCAGCCGAGACATCCGAAGTTATCCACGATCGAGTCACAGTTGTTGTCGATCGCGTCGCACTCTTCCGGCTGACATTCGCACGGTACGCTGAACTCAAATCCGTTGTTCTCGCTGTTGCATTCCAGGCTGCCAGCAGAGTTCGAGGACGGTGCCACAGCGAACCGGAATTGATTGACGATCGCCATGGGACCAGACCGCTGCAAGACAACATCCGTGGTACCACCCGGTGGGACAGGCACCGCAGAGGTTTCCTGCGCCAATAACTCGCCGTCGGGGGCGAAGACCTGAACGACGACTCCCGGGGGGGCCGTCAGGTCGCCCTGATTGGCCAAACGAACAACCAGCGACTGACTGAATGGACAGGTAGAGTTATCGGCAACCACCGACGCCACCACAACATCGGGAGCGCTCAACAAAGCCTGCCCCTGACGATTGCCCCGGTACGTGTTGAAAGACTGCCAGCTTAGCCTTTCGTTCAGTGGTATGCTGCCGTCGTCATTTACATTGGTGATGGCGTAGGCGTGTTGATTCCAGATTCGGCGGGTTCGAACCCAGGAGTCTGAGGGGTCACGAAGTACGCGAACCCCTTGTGACCCTTCCGTGCAGAACGCGGGTTGTTCGGACGGATCGAGCTGGCAGTCGGGGAACAGATCCGGCCGTCGAACGATGGTCGCTATGCAGTCTCTCGCGAACTCATCGTTGTTGGCAACGAACACGATCTCACTTCTGAGATCGCCATCAACATCGACAACCACAGGGTACTCCGATGCCGTGCGCGACGTATTATACAGCTGAAGATAGGGTCGCCCTGTTGCGCCATCGTAGGCGAGAAATCGACATTCGTCGTTGTAGAGCACCTCGGCTCGACCATCGCCCTGAAAGTCGAACACGGACGACCCCGTCTGCGATGACGACACATCCTGTGTGGCAACCGACCACAGGATCCCGTCTCCGGTGCCACCAACAAGCGCGGGGCAGGCCTGCACCTCGTCACAGTCGACGCCCGCCGTGCACGATTCAAAGACCGGTCGAGTGCAGCCGGGTGAATCACCGGACGAAGCACCGCGACAGTCAAGGTCGAAAACGGTATAACAACCCGCATTTGCGGTCGCGATTTCAGGTCGGCCGTCGCCATCAAAATCGGCGATGTTCGGGGCGCCCCCGTGCCCTTCACCGGGCAGATCAAACGAGTCGAGAACGTCGCCAGTCAAGCCATCAAGCACCCAGAGCGTGCCCGAACGCACCACGACGACTTCCGGTTCTCCATCTGCGTCAATCAGGTCGGCCACGCCCGGAAAGCCATCTGCAAATTCGTCAGCGCACCAGAGCGTCGATATCGTACCTGCCACTAAATCAGGAGTGACGGCGCAGTTGCCTGTCAGCAGGTCGAGCCGTCCGTCCATATTGATGTCAGCGACCACCGGCATTTCTGTCTGAAAGACACCGCGGCCCGAGGACAGGGAGGTTGAGGCGGCCAGTAAAACATCGCCGTTTCGAGCGTCGTAGATGGCGTTGCCCGACAAAATCTCCACCCGACCGTCGCCATCAAAATCGTGCGCAGCCAACGCAGTGCCGGCGTTGAGACCATCAAAGTTCGGCCCCTCTACCCGCCAACGATAACAGTAGTTGTTCGCCTCAGACGGAGCAGGACAGGCGGCAAGATCATCAAGTACGCCAAGCGCACCGTTGGTCGTCACCGCAATCTCGATCGCCCGGTCATCATCATAGTTGGCGAGAGCGAGGTGACGGGCGGCCATGACAGGAAAGCCGCTGTTGACGTATTGCGTCTCGCCGTCCTCGCCGGCCAGTACGACCAGCACACCGGTGGCAAGCGAGTCGGCATAGGCAGCGACCACCACCTCGGGCAGGCCGTCATCATCCACGTCGGCAACCGTGGGCACCGCGATGACATTTCCATACCAGACGCCGTCCACGTCTACGCCGGTCCACGCCCACTGTTCGATGGGTGCGAACAGGTCAAAGTCACCAGGGCGCTGGCAGCTGAGCTCGTCCGGGAAAGACAGGCAGCGCCCGACCTCAGCGTCGCAGAACTCCGTGTAATCGCAGTCGCCGTCATTCTGACAGTCTGGGCCCAGCGGTACGCACGTCGCCGACACGCAAAGCTCGTCGTCGTTACAGCAGGCACCGTCACATCGTATTCCGGCAGCGCAAAGGTCGACGCAAGTGCCCTCAAGGCACTCCTGCCCCACACGGCAGCATGCCGGTTCCAAGCCGTCGCCGGCATCGCAGAACAGCCCGGACTCGCAAGTCTCCAGCTCACAGGCGTCCCCTACGCCGTTGCCGTTGGTGTCTGTCTGTTCCGGATTGTACGCCCTCTCACAATTATCGCATCCATCTCCAACGCCATCGAGATCAATGTCGGCCTGTTCGGGGTTGTTGAGATCGGGGCAATTATCGAATCCAGACGGAATATTGTCGTCGTCGGGGTCCTGCCAAATCGCGTCAGCGCTGACTTCGTCGGTGCCAGCGTCCGTATCTTCGGCGACATCAGGTGGCCCGGTATCATCCGGTGTGTCTACTGTGTCCGGGTCATCTGCCGAAGTGTCGACTCCGGTTGTGTCCGCCGTGCCTGCATCGCCGAGCTCGGGAACACTATTTTCGTCGCCACAGGCCACGAGCGAAGCTGCCGCCGTGAGCAGACTGAGCAAATGGACGCGACGTGAGGTTGTCTGGAGGGACTTCATGAAGCACCTTACACAAATTTGGACGACAGAGTTTGATCTGGTTCCCGTTACCAGATTCTGCGGGTACTGCCGCAGCTTTTTGCCATGCGGCCAATAGAAGCGCGGTCTTGTCGTCGGTGAACGCGGTCCTTCAAAGATCTCAGACGTCATGCAGCTGTCTCGATGAACATTCCGGCGTGACCAGCCGGTCTTCTGATGGCGCAGCGATCCTGCACGCGTAGCGCCTGAACGGTCACCACAGAGGTCAAGTGCTGCCGCTATCGACCTACCCAACCGAACAGTATAAATTCGAGCGCAGGTCACCCTACACTCGTGAAATGCCATGCAACCCACTTCGTCTGTGTGCCGATTACTGGCGGCGTCACTCATTCTGACATCTGGTCTGGTCGCCTGCGGGAGCGATAGTGACCCTGACGCGCAGGACGAAAGCGCTGATGTGGGCACGGAATCTTCTGACTCCAGCGACCCCGGCCGCGATGTAAACAGCGGCGTCGGTTGTCAGTCGGGCACGTGCGCAGACCTGACCGCGAGCGGAACGCCCCTTCAGGACGCCGACGAGGACGGCATCCCGGATTGCGAAGAAGGGGAAGGCGATACCGACGGAGACGGAAAACCGCACTGCACCGACCCGGACAGCGATGGGGACGACCTGCCCGACAATCTCGAGGGGACGCGGGATTCCGACGACGATGGCACGCCAGATTATCTCGACACGGACAGTGACAATGACGGCATTCGAGACCGTTATGAAGGGAGTGATGACCCCGACGCCGACGGAGTTCCCAACTATCTGGACCTCGACAGCGATAATGACGGATTTCTGGACTCGCAGGAGTTCGGACGACAGCCTGGTACAGACGCCAGCGCCGTAGACCGTGACGCCGACGGCGCACCTGACCCTTACGACCTGGACTCGGACGGCGATGGTGTCGCGGATGCCGACGAGCTGGGCTGCCCAGAAGCCAGTGACCGCACCAGAATCGACTCCGATGGCGATAGCGTAACCGACCTGCTGGAAGTGCTCTTTGAGTCAGACCCCTGCGACCCGGACTCCGATCTGACGGGCCGGGTCGATTTCTACTTCGTGCTACCTTATGCCACGGGGGACGTGCAGCGAGACACGCTTGATTTCAACACCGAGGTGACGCTGGGCGACGTCCTGATCAACATCGATACAACGGGCTCCATGAGCGGTCAGATCAACAGTCTGCAAGAGGGGCTGTCAGACACGATCATTCCAGGACTGGCAGAGAGTATCGACAGCATCGGCATCGGCGTGTCTCAATTTGAAGATTTCCCGTGTGGAGAGTTCGGCAGCGCCGGCGACATTCCCTTCGCCCTGCTTCAGCGAATCACCACGGACCCGGCGGCAGCCGAGCGCGGGGTTCAGGCCCTTCAGCTTGGCGGAGGCGGCGACGGTCCCGAATCGGGGATTGAATCGTTGTTTCAGGCCGCCACGGGTCTGGGTACCAACGATTGTCAGCCAGGCCTGATTCCACCGTTTGATCCGTTGCGCGGTCTGTCTGCCGGAACTGCGGAGGGCATTATCGGGGGCGCAGGGTTTCGCGCGGGCGCAATGCCGATCGTCGTGCACATTACCGACAACGAGACACATGCGGACGGCGAGCGTGGCTACACGTACGGGGCGACGCGGGACGAGTCCTATACGGCCTTGCGTGACATCGGCGCGCGGGTCATCGGCATTGCGACCTCATCGCTCCCTCGCCCCGACCTCGAAACGCTCGCCGACCGAACCAGCGCCCAGGTCCCCACGTGTGCGTGGGACTCTGCACGCCCTGCGGGATGCGGAGTTGGTCAGTGCTGCACAGGTCAGGATGGCGCCGGACGTTCACCCGCGTCGGACGGCCTTTGTCCGCTCGTGTTCGATATCCGTGCTTCAGGACAGGGGCTCGGAACCGCCATCATCGACGGGATCGCAGCGCTGTTGCGCTTCGCGCCGACTGACGTGACCGTCCGCATTCGACCCGACGCAGCTGAGCTGGGGCGTTCAGGTATCAACACCGCTTGTTTTGTACAGGGCGTGCGTGCCGACGCAGCGTTTGCACGGGCCGGTGCGTGCAGCTCGCAACCCGTCGCGGCAGACTTCGATGGTGACGGGATCAACGAGGGATTCAGCGGTGTCACGCCGGGCGCCAGCCTCTTCTTTGAGGTGGCCGCCTACAACGACTGCGTCCGCGCAACCACCGAGCCACAGACGTTCTTCGCGTATCTCGACGTCATCGCAGGTGGCGACGTGGTGCTCGACACACAGCTCGTCACCATTCTGGTCCCGCCGGACATCAAGAACGCAAACGACGAGTAGAATCGCCGCATCAGCGCAGCCGCGAGTCCAGCATCACACGACGAAGGGCGACTCTCCGTTGCGAACTTCATCAACGCAGCGAGTAAACGCTCGCACCATGAGTCCAATGGCGACGGTGTTGCGCCCACCTTCGGGAACGACAAGGTCGGCAAAGCGGCGGCTGGGCGCGACAAACTGAATGTGCATGGGCCGAACTGTGCGGTTGTACTGCGCCCGAATGTCATCGAACGCCCGCCCCCGCTCTTCAATGTCGCGGCGAATACGGCGCATCAGGCGTACGTCGTCATCGGTGTCGACGAAGATTTTAACGTCCAGCCGATTGCGCAGCTGCGGATCGGCGAGCACCAGAATCCCCTCCACGACCACCACGGGACAGGGCTCTACGTGCTCCGTCATCTCCATGCGCGTGTGCGTCTTGAAGTCGTACACCGGCCTATCGACCGCCTGCCCGCGACGCAGCTGGTCGAGGTGCACACTCAGGAGCTCGTTCTCGAGCGAATCCGGGTGATCAAAGTTGGTCTGCACCCGTTGTTCAAACGGAAGATGGGCCAGATCCCGGTAGTAGGAGTCATGCTCGATGACGGCGCAGGCGCCGGCGGGCAGCGCCTGCCGAATCGCACGCGAAACCGAAGTTTTACCGCTGCCGGTTCCTCCGGCGATTCCAATCAGAAGGGGCTTCATGGTCATGCGCGTCTTGTACGGCCCGTACGAGCCAGTTTGGTCAGCGAGCCAACCGCCCTCGTGAGGCGACCAGCCGCAAGATGTCGGAACAGCTCCAGCGCTGTTTCATACTTTCCAGCGTACGGAAACCAGAACGGTTCCGACTCGAACCACGTGGGGGATGAAGTGACCGCCCTGCAATGCACGAACGACATCAGCCCTTCAGCCCCGTGGTAACGCCCGAAGCCGCTCGACTTTACCCCACCAAAGGGCAAGGTGGGGTTACCCACACCCGACACGATGTCATTGATCATGACTTGCCCAGCCTGAATCTGGGAGGCGACGCGCCGACCACGAGCCGTGTCGCGGGTCCAGACCGAGGCGGTCAGACCATACTGATGGCGGTTCGCAAGCTCGACCGCATGGGCCTCGTCGCGAACGCGAATCACGGGCAAAACCGGCCCGAACGACTCTTCGCGATACACGTCCATCGTCTCATCGACATCGGTCAAAATGGTGGGAGCCATAAACTGTCCCGGCCGTTTCAGGGCATCGGGGCCCCCGCAGATCGCCTTCGCACCTCGTTCCAACGCATCACGAATGTGACGATCGAGGGTCTGCAACTGCCGGTCAAAAGTGAGCGGTCCCATGTCAGCGTCTTCATCGGGTCCGCCTACCGTGATCTCAGCGACCGCTTTTCGGAGCAGCTCCACGAACTCATCGTGAACCGCGTCGGTCACGAGAAGCCGCTCTACTGAAACGCACATCTGGCCGGCATTCAACAGCCCACCCCATGCGGCTGCCCGCGCGGCCCGCTGCAACGGCGCGTCTTCCAGCACAATGAAGGCGTCTTTACCCCCAAGCTCCAGCTCGACCGGAATGGGGCGCGTGGCAGCTGCCGCCATCACCCGACGACCTGTAGCAACGCTCCCCGTAAAGAAGATCTTATCGATATCCGACGCACACAGCGCGGCACCCGTCGTCCCATCGCCCTGCACCACCTCGACGACCCCCTCTGGCAGTCCCGCCTGGCGAAACAGCTCCGCGATCATCGCCGACGTCAGCGCCGTCACCTCGGACGGCTTCAGCACCACCGTGTTGCCTGCGACCAACGCAGTGAGCACCGGGATGACGGCCAGCTGAAACGGAAAGTTCCACGGGCTTATCACCGCGACCACGCCCATGGGGAAATACTCCACCCAGGCCCGACGCGGCTGAAACACAAGTGGCGTCGACACACTTCGCGTGGCTAGCACCCTGTGTGCATGCTGCTCAAACCAGCTCTGGAACAGTGGCACCGACAACACCTCGGTCATCAGCGCCTCCATTCGAGGTTTCCCGGTATCGGTCGAGATGATGTCGACGATCGACTCGACGCGCTCGGTAACCAGTCGAACAAACCGGTCGATATGTCGCAGGCGTTGTTCTACCGAGAGCGCCCCCCACGCCGGAGCAGCCAGCCGCGCGCGGCGGACCGCCTGCTCAACCTGCTCTGCCGTCGAAACCGGAAACTCCCCGAGTTTCTCGCCAGTTACCGGACTGTTCTTAACAAACATAACAACCTGTAGATTGCATCCGTTACACGTAACCGGTAATCCAGCCAGCGTGCCCTTCCCCTTACGCTGCCCAACGACTCATGAAAAGCTCTGATCGCGCAACGGTCCGCAACTCGCCCGGGCAGCGCATCGATCCCCTCCATGTTGTAGAATGGGCAAACGACGGCTCCGGGGTAGCGGTTCATCAGGGAGTTCGCTGGCATGTCGCAGGAGCCGCGCCTGGAGACATCATCGCGGCAAGCGTGATGGCCGTCAGCCGGCATCACGCTCACGGCTGGGCGAGGATCGAGCGCTGGCACGCCAGAAACGAAGCGGCGCATCGCCCACCGACCTGTACAAACGCTTCGCAGGGCGGCGGTAAATGCGACGGATGTGCGCTGATCCACCTGCGTCCTGATGCACAGGTGGCCGCCAAGCTCGCTGCAGTTCAGCGCACGCTCAAAGACCTGCCGCAGGTGCCAACCCACATCGAGTCGCGTGGACCCGAATTCGGCTGGCGAAATCGCAGCTTCTTTGTCGCCACCCATGACACCGACCGCATGCGGCTTGGAGCGTGGTCTGCCGGAAGTCATGCGTTCGCGCGCGTGGAAGGCTGTCTGGCGGTGCACCCGCGCATTGAACAGGCCCGGACTACGCTCGAAACCCTGCTGAACGCACGCCGCCTTCCTGCCGCGGTCGTCGATTCGCTACGCTACGTGCAAGTCCGCGCCGGATTTCTGGATTCCATGCTTCTGGAGTGGATCTCCAGAACCGATATCGGCGCTGGCCTCGATGTACTGAGCCAGGCGTTGAAAGCATGCTTTCCAGCAGCCTCTCTCTGGTTCTCCGTCAACGACTCGCCCGGGAACGTCATGCGTGTCGCCGAGGCTCGGCATCTGGGAGGCCCGGCCGACATCGTGATGCGACTGGCCAATCGGGAGTGGAGAATCGGCCCGGCTTCATTCTTTCAGCTGAACCTGGATGTCGCAGAGGCCATGTCACAGCGAGTAGGTGAGCTGGCGGCAGAGGTCGGCCCCATCATCTGGGACCTTTATGCGGGCGTGGGTATCCTTGGTGCCGTTGCAGCGGACCGAGGAGCCAGCGTGTATGGCTGCGACGTCGTCTCGGAGGCCGTTCGGGCCGCCTCCACCCACGCGAATCAACAAGCCGCCTGGCTGACAATGGACCTTCGTCACTTCGCCGCTCCAGAAAGCTGGCCAGCACCCGACGCGGTCATCGTGAATCCTCCACGACGCGGACTGGATGTGGCGGTGCGCACCTGGCTTGCCGCTTCACCTGCCGCGAGAATCGTCTACATGAGCTGCAACCCGGCGTCCTTTGGACAGGACGCCGCCTGGTTACTCGCGCAACGTCCCGATCTGCGACTGTCGGGAGTGGAGGCATGGGACATGCTCCCCGCCACCACCCATACCGAGTTGATCGGGTGGTTCGACGTGACCTGATGTCAGGGCCACGCAGCTCGTCTCTCGTGAGCACAGCGGTCGAACAAACGTCGCCCTGACCATCCTGCTATATCAGGGCGCACCGGGTGTCTCGCCCGCGGCGCCCTCCTCAATCCAGCGCCGCAGCAAATCAAGCTGCTCGCGCGTCAGGGTTGAACCAAGGGGCATCAACTCGCCCAGTCCACCCGATTCGAGGTAAGCACCGGTGACCTTCAACCAGAGGTACGACTGAGACAAATCACCGGGGGTGACCCGCGGCATATCAGGTAACTGCACGGAATCACTGAGCAAGTTTCCCAACAACTGTTCAGACGCACGCAATGACAGCGCCCCGCTGACCCGGTCCGTATGGCAGGGCGTGCACGAAACCTGAAAGATCTGCTCCTGCACGACGGCCAACTCTGGAGCCGGACGGCTCGCATCGCGAGAAGACGCATCGGCCTCAGCACCATCCTGCAGAGCAATATCCGATGGCGTCACATCCTGTGCGGCGTCCGACTCCGCGGCGTCGGGCACTCCCACATCTGTCAACGGGGTATCGGGGCCGGGCAACACGATGTCCCCACTGTCGGCGTCTGGGATCTCCATGTCAAAACAGGCGGAATGTGTGCCGCCGAGCATGAGCAGAAGGATCGCCCACCGTCGGTGATCGACCCGACGAATGCTCCACGACTTCGCTGACAAGTGGTCGCGAATCTCGTATGGGCGCAGCTGCCTCATGTGTCGCCTGTCGATTGGAAAGATGCTGCGACGTCTAGCAGGTTCACATCCACGACCCAAGCCCCCGCAAACCCGTGAATGCGCGCCCTCGTTTTGCCAGACCTGCGTGGCTGGTTGCTCGCTTTGCCGGTGGGGTTCTGCTCGGGCTTGTTGCGCTGCGTACCTTTTTGCTGGCCGCCGAGCTCAGTTCACCGGCCGAACATGCTGCCGAGGAGATACCGGCACTACCGTCCGCTGCCAGGGCCTCTGAAGTCACGGTCGGTTTCGTGACCCTGGCGAACGCCGATGTACCTGGCATTCATGTCGCTCAAGGGCTCGGCATGTCGAACGTGGCCATCGCCTTTCGTGTCGCCGTGATTCAACACCCCGAGGGGACACTGATTTTCGGTGGTGCCCCGTCCGGCGCGAGCGCACCAGCGGGGTCCGGTCTGTGGAATCCGTTCGGCGAGGTGCGCGCGTCACAGCCTCTGGGCGACCTGCCATCGGCCACAGCGGGTTGGGTGATCCCGAATACGCGATGGTATTTGTCGCAGGTAGCTCGCGAGTCCACGATACGTCCGTTGTGGGTATCGGGACGCGAATATGGACTGGCCGTCAGTGGGCCTACGCCATTCAGGTATGGCATTGAGGCAGGTGCCTGGGCGTCCATTCCGGGATTGCGGCAGATGCCAATGCGAGCGACAGGCCCTGGAGCGCTTCAACAGAAGGTGTGGGACGTGTTTGGTGACCGTAGCGTGTTGGCGCTGGGCGTCCGTACCACCGGCTGGGAAGAGACGATGGTCCTGGTGACTCTCGCGAATGGCCAGCGTGTCTTGCTGGTGTCGGATCTGGTGTGGACCCAGGGCCAGCTGGATGCGCAAGCGCCCCGTTCGATTCTCGCCGGACTTCTGCTGGATCGAAACCGTTCGGGGGCGCTGAGTCTCATGCGCCAGCTGGATGCGCTGGAGGAGTCCGGTCAGATACGCGTCATTGCTCTCCTCGATGGGAGCGCAGAGCTGCCCGTGTGGCCAGACGCTCTTCTTTGACGTGCTCAGGCCGGTGCGGAGGGACCAGCGAGGGTGCACCTGAGAACAATTCCGGTGTTTCCGCGCCGCCGCGCAACCCGCCATTGTCTGCATCGTGACGCGGCGCGGCGAAAAAGTCCCTGAATTGCGGTGCGAGCCCTTGCAAAGGGCACTGTTGAATGGTTATTCACCTCGCGTGAATGACGATTCATTCACGCCGCCATGCGGCATTCCCTCTGAGGTTTGTTCATGAGTCACCTGAAATTCGACAAGCGCGACTGGCAATTCATCCTTCGTGACCAGCATCCGCTGAAGGACATTCTGGCGTTGAAGCAATTTGCTGACTACGACATGGAGACCTGCGAAGCGGTCCTGACAGAGGGGGTAAAGTTCGCTGTGGACCGCATTGCGCCGACACACACGATCGGTGACAGGGAGGGCTGTGAGGCGGTCGGAGGCCGTGTTCGCACGCCGGCTGTCTTCTCGCAGCTATGGAAGGAATACTCCGAGGCGGGCTGGATTGGCGTATCCATGGCGACCGATTTCGGTGGGCAGGGCCTTCCCACGCTTCTGGCGTCGGCCGTATTCGAAGCGCATACGGCGGCCAATCAGTCGTTCCATATGTTCGCGGGTTTGACGTCCGGCGCGGCTCACCTGATCGAGTCTTTCGGCAGTGACGCCCTGAAAAATCTGTATGTGGAGCGCATGTACACCGGCAAGTGGGGCGGCACCATGTGCCTCACGGAGCCGCAGGCAGGCTCCGCCGTTCCCGACCTGACCACCACGGCCGTGCCGGTCGATGAGGCCGCCGGGGTCTATGGCATTACGGGAACCAAAATCTTCATCTCCGGCGGCGACGCAGACTTCTACGAGAACGTGATCCACCTCGTGCTCGCTCGCCGGAAAGGCGATCCGGAGGGCACCCGCGGCATCTCGCTGTTCGTTGTTCCGCGCGTTCTTGTCGATGCTCAGGGCAAGCTCGGCGCACACAATCAGGTGCTCGTCGAACGGATTGAAGAGAAGCTCGGCATCCATGGCTCGCCGACCTGCCAGATCAGCTTTGGCGCCGATGGACAAACGATTGGCTATCTGGTCGGTGAGCCCGGAAAGGGTCTCCCGTACATGTTCCAGATGATGAATGAGGCACGCGTCGCTTGCGGCCTTCAGGGCGTTGCACAGGCGAACGCTGCCTTTCAACAGGCGCTCTCGTATGCTCGTGACCGGCGGCAGGGTCCGGACCTGAATGCGCTCGACGGAAAGAGCGTCGAGATCATCAACCACCCGGACGTTCGCCGCAATCTGATGCTCATGAAGGCCTTCTCGGAGGGTACTCGTGCGCTCGTTGCGCAGGCCGCCTATTGGAACGACATGGCCCTGCACGGCGATGACCCCGAGCTGCGTGCGAAGTACCAGGACCTTGCGGACCTGGCGACGCCGGTCGTGAAGGCCTACTCCACAGACAAGGCGTTCCGGGTCACCGAACTGGCTGTGCAGGTCTTCGGTGGCTACGGCTACACCAAGGATTATCCGGTCGAGCAGTACCTTCGCGACTGTAAGATCGCTTCGATCTACGAAGGTACCAACGGCATTCAGGCCATGGACCTCCTGGGCCGCAAGATGCGACTCAAGAGCGGCGCTCTCTTCATGACCTACATTCAGGAGCTCGGGTCGTTTATTGAAGCCAACGCTTCCACCCCGGGCCTTGAGAAGGCGTTTGAACTGCTCCAGAAGGCTCAGGGCATCGTGGGTGAGACCGCGTTCTGGTTCAGCGGTACAGCTCGCCAGAACATCAAGGCTGCCATGCTGCAGGCAACACCGTTCCTCGAGCTGTTCGGCGACCTGATGGTCGGCCATCAGTTGCTTCAGCAGGCCGCCATCGCGGCTCGGCAGCTGACGGCGCGGGTGGGCACAACCGAGGTGACGCGAGAGCAGCGGCTGGCCGACACCGAGGTGGCTTTCCTCGCGGCCAAGCTGGACACGGCGCGCTTCTTCGCGTTCGAGGTGCTCCTGCTCGCCTCCGGCAAGGCGCGTTCGATTCAGTCGAACAACACCGCGCCGCTGGACATCGAGTTTATCTGAGTCGTTCTTCTGGCGCATGCCATAGAAGAAGCATGTGACGTTTGACACGTCAGCTGGACGACCCTGCTGCTCCCGCCAGAACAGGGTCCTGCAAAGGCAGCACGCCGCGCCGTTGAGCGAGCATCTCGGGGCTCAGCGTCTCCGCTCCACACTCACAGGACGTGAGCTTCATGCCACACATCCAGCGAGTGGCATCGTCGATCCCTCTATGGATGGACGACGTCTGTCCATCCACCTCGAAACCCGCGCGCCTGAGCACCTCTGCGACCGGGTGTTTGACACCGGACAGGGCGAGGTGAATGCCGCGCGATTTGCACGCTGTGTGAAACTCGTGCAGCCACGCCTCTGCGGTTGTGTCGAGCGCGTTCACCGCAGTTGCGTCAAGCACCACCGCCTTAAGAAGCGGGCGTTCCAACATCCATTCTTCAATGGTCGCAGACACATAAGACACGTTTCCGAAGTAGAGCTGCGCGTCGATACGGACGATCAAGAGCTCCGGCGTGACGATAGCGTCAGGAAAGTGAAGCACGTTTCGAAAGTGCACCGTGCCGGGGATACGCCCAAGCACAGCCATGTGGGGGCGCGAGGTGCGCACAACGAACCAGACAAGCGAAGCCACGACGCCAATTCCGATGCCCTGCACAAATCCGAGGAAGAGTGTGCTCGCAAACGACACCAGCCACATGACGCTGTCGTCGTGCCGAATCTTCCAGAGCCGAACAGGCAGTTTCACATCGACCAACGGAATCACGCTGACCAGAATGAGCGCCGCCAGCGCAGGCCGAGGAATCTTCGCAAGCAGCTCCGACCCACCCAGCAGAACACCCAGGACCACCAGAGCAGAGACCACCCCGGCTGCACGACTTCGGGCACCCGCGCTGAAGAGCACTGCGCTTCGAGACAAACCACCGGTTACCGGGAAACCACCAAGCAGCCCAGCCGCCATATTCGCCACGCCGAGCCCCTTCAACTCGCGATCGGCATCGAGCTTCTCGCCCGAGGCTTTGGCGAATCGAACGGCCCCACTCCACGCTTCAACAAACGCCAGCAACGCCAGCGCTGTAGTCGTCGGCCACAGTACGACGAAGTCGCTCCAGGCGATTAACGGAGCTTGGGGCACTGGCAACCCAGGGGTGATGGCACCGATCGTTCGCACCTGTTCCATGCCGGGCAGCAGCGCCGTTGCAGCGGCCGCGGCCGCAAGCACAAGCAACGCGCGCGGCCAGTTGGCCACCCATTTCTGGAGGGCAACCAACGACGCGAGGCTGCTCAGGGCAACGATTGTAGTGGCAATATGTGGCGCAGGAATGGCCGAACCTTGCAGAATTGCGTCGACGGTCAGGCCCGAAGGCCAACCCAGGAACACCGGTATCTGGGACTGGGCAATCAGCAGAGCGGCAGCCGCGGTAAATCCGCTGAGGACGGGTGTCGATACAAAGTTTGCGAGGTACCCCCCGCGTACAAATCCGGCGACAACCTGTGTAATACCAACCATCAACGCCATGCAGGATGCCAGGACCACCGCTCGAACGGGGTCTCCCGCCGCCATTGGCGTGACAACGGCCCCCACCATCAGCGAGTCCAGCGCCACTGGGCCTACCGACAGCTGACGGGAGCGTCCCACCACGGCATACGCCAGCGACCCGGCCATGGCACTGTAGAGACCATGTTGAATGGGAAGCTGCGCCAGTTGAGCGTAAGCAACACTCTGTGGAACGAAAAGGCTCCCGGTCGTCAGGCCAGCCACAAGATCAGCCTTGAATCCATTACCCCACCAATTCTTTGTCGCGGTCGGCTGCGACATCGCACGGGGTTGAATTGTTTGCGCCTGTTTACTCTCCATCATGCCACACTCTCACGTTCATCGTGCGCTACTATTCCCGTGTCAGAACACCCGGCGGACAGGAGCGGTCAGATGCGACTCTTGCTGACATGCTGCGTGGGTGACGTCTCTCAGGCATCTGCGGCGATGTCTTCCCCTTCACTCTCGGCGACAGGAGCTGGTACCGAACCCGGCGCGGCTGCCGGAGGCTGAATCACCCGGTACAAAACCACTCCGACGGTCATAGCGCCCACGAAGATGATCGGGTCGGCTGCGCCACTCACCAACGACACAAGCCCCGGCCCGGGGCAGAACCCCCCCAGCCCAGCCTACGCCAAACACGGCCGAGCCCACCAGAAGACGCCAATCGATGTCTCGACGAGATGGCACGTGGAACTGGGTATCAAAGAGCGGTGATTTCCGCCTCCGAATGAGCCAGTACAACGGCATGTGAACCGCAATTGCACCTCCCATAACGAATGCGAGCGAGGGATTCCACGCGCCTGCGAAATCCAGAAAACCAACCACGTTCGCAGGGACCGTCATGCCCGAAATCACCAGCCCTGCACCAAACAATACCCCGGACAACAAAGCTGCCATAGCGGAGAGGTTCATTCGGCACCTCCGAAGACCAAACGCACAAGTATGACACTGATGGCCCCCGTGGCAATGAACGTCAGCGTAGAGATCAATGAGCGTGGCGACAGACGGCTCATGCCGCAAACGCCATGACCACTTGTGCAACCGCTGCCCATACGCGTACCCACGCCCACGAGCAGTCCGGCGATAGCGACTCCGGCCGGGCCAACAGGAGACTCGTCAGCGACGGGGATTCCCGTCAGCAACCAGACCAGTGCTCCTCCGAGCAAAAGACCGGAAAGAAACATCCACTGCCAGGGCCGAGACTCTGAAGGATGAATGGCCTGTGCCCAGATGCCACTGATCCCTGTAATTCGGCCCATGGAGAGCAGGGTCCACGTGGCGGAGAGGCCAATCAGGACCCCACCAAGCAAAGGAAGCAGAATATTCACGTTCAGACTCCGGCGGAAAAATCAGGGGTACGATGGCGTAGATAGCATAAGCCGTGCCAATGACTCAAAAGCGGCTGTTTCACGTAGGAAAAAGTTCATCGTCGGGGATCGGAGCATCGTGAAGCCGCAAGACCGCTGCCACCTCGCCCAAAAACGTTTCAGCCACGCCGCGACATGTAGCAACAAAATAACCTGGGCGGCGCTACACGCAGAAGCGTGATTCCGCGTAGACGTCACATCGAGGAGTGCAGCAAAACGAACGTCATGCGTAACGCAGACGAAGTTGGCGCTGCACGGAGCGATGCGATCGACCATCGACCAAACGCAGCTCACTGCGCTCCTGATCCCACCAGTACCCGTCCCAACCGCGACTGATGGGAGGACTCAGATCGGCCATGAGGGCAGCGCGATCGGGCTTCCACGTGTCCGTCCGAGGGATCTGGTTCACAACGCGAACAAAATCAGGGCGTTGCTCAAGTCTGGCGATGCGCTCGATCGCGTCCTGCTGCTCGCTACGGCTGGGGGGCGCCACCCTATCCAGTACCAGAATCGCCTCGGTAGCCTGCAGGCCCTGCGCCAACTCCCAACGGAGGAGAACCGCCTCCTGAATACCAGGCGCCTGTTCGAGCGCGCGCTCTGTTTCACCTGGAGAGACATGATGCGACGCAAAACGGTAGATATCGGAAGCCCGATCAACCCACCAGAAGGATCCGTTGCTGTCACGCTGCAGCAGATCACCGGTCACGGCCCACGCGTCGCCATCCTCGAATGCGCCGTGCACCACGCGCGGATCGGCGGCATCCCGCGCAGCGGCAGCAGCCGTACGCCCGAGACGCACCACGAGCATACCCGTGGAACCTGGTCGGACGGGCTGCAGGCGCTCTTCGGCATCGCGAACCAACTGATTGCTGAGCATATTGTACTCCACCAGCTCGACAGCGGGCGAGTTCTTCAGCGGCCGGCCAACGGACCCCGCCGGCGTGCCTGCCAGATTCACGAGCACCGCATCGCGTTCAGCGGCCGTGTAATATTCAATGACATCCACCGGGCCAAACCGTCGTTGCACGCGCGACCAGACTTCGGGAGAAAGTCCGGTACCCGCGAAGAGACGCAAGGAGTGGTTCTTTTCCAGCGGGTCAACAGGCTGGCTAAGCAACATTCTGCACATGCCTCCGGTATAGAAGGCCACAGTGGCACCATAGCGCCGCACTTCTTCCCAGTAACCGGTGGTGTCAAAGCGCTCGGCCAGCGCCAGACGCGCACCACCGACCAACGCGCCGCTCACGGCGACGAGCATGCCCGAAGCATGATACAGCGGCAGGCAGCAGTACACCGTATCCGCGGTGGTTAGCGTGGTCGCAGCAGCGGTACCCACCGCTCCCAGCGCCCAACGCCGGTTGGTGACCGGGATCGCCCGAGGGCGTCCGTCACCGTCGGAGCCAAAAATCACCATGGCGAGGTCGGCCGCCCTGCCCGGATTTGGCTCAAATGAATCGGGCAACTCTACCGAGTCCGGATCGATCGCTTCCATATCGACGATGTCGTTGGCCAGGGTGCGTGCGCCCGCACCGCCGCCCAGAACGAGAACAGGTCCGCCAAATGCGTTGCGTGCTTCCTGTCCACGCTCGGGGTCAGCGACCACGAGCTCTACCTTTCCGAGCGATATCGCCTCGCGGAGCGTGAGTCGGCTCATGTTCGGTCCCATCAGGACACTCACCGCGCCGATACGACTTACGGCGGCCACCATCGTCAGGTAGCTGGGGCGGTTGTCCATATAGATGCCAACGCGTGCGCCCGGACGCACACCGCAGGCCCACAGCCCGTTGACGACATAGGACACACGTCGATCGGCATCCCGGTAAGAGAACGCCCTGCCCCGGTGAAGAAAGAATGTCTGATTGGGGATCTGCGCGGCCTGCTCGGCGAGGGTTCGACCAACGCTCCAGCGCGCGTCGTCCTCAAGCCGGCGAAGCTGTTGAAACCGCGGCAGCTGATACTGCAATGCATCGACCGCAACGGTGACATCCCGGCTGAGCTCGCCGACACCGTTCCAGAGCGAGTCGATCGCGGCGGCGGCGGCATCATAGAACAACTTCAGGTTCAAGCGGATATCTTCGAGCGGAGCCGCGTCAATCTCATCGTCGGCGTGTGCGACGGGCCCCGCCGGGTTCGGCGCAATGCGAGCGGGCATCGGGCCCTCGTTACTCTGCCAGCGAATCCAATCCACTACCGTAGGCCAGGTGATGCTCATGGCTGACGAACCCACCACCAGTCCAAAGTGGCCAGCTTTCATGAGCAGCTCGTAACGCTCAGATCGAGGTGCAGCCGCGTGAATACCGCGCACGGCGGCGGGCTTCGCCAACTCATCGCGGGTTCCAAGGTAGTACAATATCGGTACCGTGATATCTGCCAGACTGACGGTGCGACCGTGAATCACGAATCCACCCGAAGTCATTCGATTATTGACGATAAACTCATCAATAAACTTTCTGAGAGCGGGGCCTGGCCATGCGACAAAACCTTCACCGCCCAGAAAACGGCGGCGACTCTCTCGCCTTCGCAGGGCCTCGCGATCGTCCAATAACCGAAAAAATTCGATGAATTGCGTCAGCTCTTTGCGAATACTCAGCAGCTTGAACGCCTTGCTCGTAATGAATCCGGGAAGCTGCTCCAGATGCTGTAGTGGCAGCTCCATGGTGTTACGAATGGCTCGAACAGCACGGTCAAGCAGCTCATCATCGAAAATAGGCGGAACGGTCGCACGAATGTCCACCGGGCTTCCGAACGTGATGATGGAGCGAATGCCTTCGGACCGACGATAGGCAGCAGCCTGATAGGCAAACATTCCGCCCTGTGAATAACCTGCCAGGTGAACCCGGTGCCCCGTCGCCCTCACAATTCGGTCAATCCCGTCGCTTACCGCCCGGATATGGTCGTCAAGCGTTCGTTCAAGCCCACCCACCTCGGTTTCAGGGGCTCCGAAATCAACCATCCACACGTCCAGTCCGTGCGATTGGAGGAAGGTGACTGCGCTCAGGTCGGGTGCAATGTCATAGACCTCGGCGGTCACCATCAGAGGCGGCACCAGAAGAATGGGCTCGTATCTCCGCGGAGAGTACGCATCGGACTGGTACCGGCGAAGACGGTACGCGCGGTCTTCGTGAATGACATCAAATGGTGCTCGATACGGTGTCTCTGCCCGGAGTTCGCGCGACACCTGCAGGGCGTTTCGGGCTCCGACGCCCAGCTTTCTGAGCTGTCGGCCCCAGGAATCCACTTTTCGCTGACGTTCGTGCGGCATGGTCCAAACCTTGGCAGGGTCGTGCGCCGGCCAGGAAACAGCCAATTCAGCGCAACGGTGGACTGATAGTCACACCCCATCGGGGTGTGCAACTTTCCTCCCGCCTGATTTCCTTGAATTGCGCCCCTACCGAAGTGCCGGGTTCGATTAGGGCTCGATCACCCGAGCCGCGCAGGAAGGCGCCGCAGTATCTGGCCGGAACCCCTGTGGGAACGGCTGTGGGCCCTGATCGTCGGGAAACCTCACCGCTGCAAATGTCGTATCAAAAAGCTCACCAAGGGGCGGCGAGAAAATTTCACCGCCGGCCTCGCCGCACCAGAAATCCGAGTCTTTGATGCTGGCCAACATGACGATGTCGCCTTCCACCACGATGCTGGTCTGTACCCGGAGTCCTCGCACAGACGCCACGAAGATACCGTTCTCGTCGACGGGTGACGTGAAGCTGCCCACGGCAGGCAACTCGAAACCGAAGCGCGGCAGGTAAAGCGCCCCATCGACAAACATGCGCTCTCCCTCCATTCGGGTTCGGGTGTACGCCATCAGATCAAGGGGAAGCACGCCGTTGATGTTCACCTGCAACCAGAACCGACCGGTAATGTCCGCCGGGGTGCCAGGCCCAAGATCCACATCGGGCGGGGTCAAATCACCGCTGCCTTCGGTGCCGCTACCCTCACCCGTGCCATCTTCAGGCTCGTCTGGATCCACGACGTAACCGGGCGGACACTCGACGGGCACGTTCTCGGGCTGTACCCCACCCTCGCCATAGAGCTGCGCGCCGAAGGTAACGCCGCGCAACCGGATCTGAATGGGCTGAAATACCGCGCTCAAGTCATCGTCAATCAGTCCGCACAGCGTGGTCGGGTTCACGATGATCGCCTGAAGGCGAAAATCGACCTCTACCGCGGTGTCCTTGATCGGGCTGCGCGCTGGTTCGATACGTACATACCCAAGGTCGAGCTCCATGACGCCACGCGAATTGATAACCGTGTCTTCAAACACGGCCAGCGGTGCAGCATCCGGACCATCCTCTGGAAAGTAGAACGCGCCGTCGACCAGCGCGGACTGCCCATCGGGAGCCAGTTCGAAGTTCTCGAAACGCACGCGCAACAGAAGAAATACTTCGCCGATCACGCGCAGCGAGATGTTGAACAGGAAGTCCTTGCCCCCGATATCAACCAGGAGACCCTCACCGATAATCCCACCGACGGGTGGAGGATTGCGGTCGGATCGTTCAACGAAATTGTAGAAATTATCGCCGACTTCATCGCCGCAGGCCGGCAGAAGCGAAACAGCGAACATTAGCAGCACAGCGATCAGGCGGCTCATAGACGGGCCTCCAGCGAGAGATTCAGCCAGCGCCGCTGGTCGCGATACGTACCATTGGTCGTTGGTTCATGGATACTGCGAGTGACTTCAACGGTCTGGTAGAAGTCGTGACTGTAGCTCAACATCACACTCCACCGGTCATTGAAAAGACCTCGAATGCCGGCGCCAGCCTGAAACTTGTCTGCGTCGGAAAGCGCAGCGTCCATGCTATTTGGCGGAACCGCTGAAGGGTCGTAACCGAAAGACAGAGCGGCCTCGAAATTCTCAAGAAATGTATATCCCACCAGGCCCCTGACGCTCACCGTGTTCCGCAGGTTTCTAGGAATCTCAAGGAGCTGGTCTGGAGGGTCTGTCTCCACAAAGATAATATTGCTCCGCATACGAGACCACACCGAGTAGTCCACAATACCCGTTATTGAAAGGTCGCCCGCGCGAACAGTCACCGCAGAATTCAGCACATGTGGCGTCGGAAAATCGAGGAATGCCCTCACCTGAATCAAAGGCTGAGTCGCGTAAGCCTGCCGCAAGTCCCCACGAATATTCAGGTTATAACCTGAGCGATAATGAGCCGAGACCGTCACCGGCCCGCGGTCCAGACTGGCGCCCAGACTCAGGGACAATGCCGTATCGCGGCCCTCAAAGAAGATTCGTCCCTCCTGAATAAACCCGCTCTCATCCACAGGTTGCTCGCCCCGATTCACGTTTCGGGCACGCACCGTGGCGATGTCGCCACCGGCGAGCGTGAGCGCGACACCAAAGCTCAACCCCAGATCAGGAAAGGTGGCTGAGCCCGCGAGGGTGGAGTGAAGAATCAGGAAGCGGGATGATACCGCACTCCACCGCTGGGGACCGTCCACCCCGCCCGGGTACTCCGACGGGGCCGCCAGGTTCTTGTCCCAGGTCGCCGAGCCACCGTAGGCCGGATGAACCGCCAGACCGAAACCGTAGTGCACGCGAGGCAACTCGAAGGTGTAGCCGCCAGCCAGATAAGGCATCACGGCCAGAGTCGACGAGGTCGCCTCACCCACATTCGTCTCGAGTACCCCCGGATCGTTGTAGTACGGGTTCCCAACCTGATCGGGACGCTCGCGCTCATCTTCATAAATACGGCGCACGTACGAGGCGTTCCGGCTCACGAGCGTCGCGTCCACCGTAACAAAACCACCCCCGCGTCGCGAGATGCGGGCCGGATTCCAGAACATGGCCAGACCGCCCTCCGTATTGGAATGGCCAAATATGCCACCAAATCGATTGAGAGCGATGCCACTGGCGCTCGCAGGTCCGGGGATCAGCAGAACCACCACCAGAGCCCACCATGCCATGTTCACCAGCCGGGGGGCCGCACTCCATTTCTTCTGCATCTCGCTGTCTCCGCGCACGTGATGGAACCGCTGCATTGTGCACGCCGTGTGCCACTAGGCAAGCGCCATACACCTCACGCGCTTCCTTCTGAATTCAGTGCCGTTGAGCACCCGAAGATACCAGCGCCTGGCCATCGGAATCAGACTCCCCGTTACCCCGCCGTTGCGATCGCCCGCGCCATGCCACGCCCGCGTAACCCACCCACCGCATGTAACGGTCGGTCTCATCACCCGAGAACGCATCTGACCACCACGTGCTTCGGAGCTCCAGCGTCACGCTCTCATGCCCGATTGGATTCTCTATCGAAACACTCAGCTGATTCCGATTCTCATCGTCCAGCGCGAACGAGTCATCCACGAGCGCCGTGTCGGGGAACCGGGTCCGTTGCAGCTGCCCGGCCAACCTCGCAAAGAGGTTCCCCACCGGGTTCACCGTCAGATGGGCGTCAACGACCTGGCGCCGATAGGAGCGCCCAGCGCTGTTCGAGTCATTCCATATCAGGTTACCACCCACATCCAGCGAGGCCAGCGACGACGCGATGCTCACACGAACACCACTACTCACCAGCAGGTCCTGCCTCAATATGTTCGCGTCCCGCACAGCCCCTTCATCTAATGACGGCAGCGCCTCTTCTCCCACAAATCGGCCGCCAACAGACTGGCGGCCATGCACCGTCAACCAGTCCGTCGCATACACATCGAAGGCAACCATGCCCTGAGGACCGTGCCACGAGAGTGACGCGTCAGGCTTGAACTGAAATGCCTGCCAACTGCCCTGCACCGACAGGTCCAGAACACCGATGGCACGCACCACATCCAATGCGAGTCCACCGCGTCGATAGTCGCGGAATCCCTGCCTCTCTGTGCGGTCCTTGGCGTCAATCCCCCAGCCGACCGTCCACCGCGGATGGACTCGAAAAACCTCGCTGTGGCGAAATTGCGACACCACCGCGCTCTCCGAGCTGGTCGCCACCAGTGCTCGCCCGCCCACCGTGACGCCCCACTGGCCTACGCCCAGCAAACCTAACCGATGTCGGAACGACCACGAACCCAACATTCGCGTCGCGGTGTCGGTGTCCGATCCTCCCTCCACCACCCGTAACGGGTTGCTGTCGACCTCTTGCCCCGCCTTCAGACTCCAGACGTGCTCCTGCGCCGCCACCGGGCAAGCCGGTGTGCTCGTGGCAACCAGCAGGATGCCGTACAGCATGAAGTGAATGACCCGTCTCATCATCGTCAGCGTCTGCCACAAGTCACACCGGAAGTCAGGCGTACGCGCAACAGACAGCGCGAGTTCACGCAACGTTCGCTAGCGAACCTCGTCCTGCAGTGCCTCGGCTTCATCCAGCAGTCGCGCCCTCTCGCGCTCGATCGCCTCGAACTGCCGTTGCAACGCCTCACGTTGCGCTCTCAAATCCGCTGCGCGAGTCCGACCGCGCGGCGAACCTGACTCGACATCGTTCCGAAGCAGCGTAGGATCTCCACCAGCACTGCCGGGCGGCTCTGCAGGCACGAACACCGCGGGTGCGACCTCAGGGGAACGATCCACAGCGCTGATGACGCCGCCCATATCCACGTTCTGCCCTGTCGGCGAGTCGGGAACGGGGGAAGCAGACTCCGGGGCGGCCGCACCATCCAACGTCCCCGAGGCCAGCGCATCGTCTGCTTCGTTCATGGAATCCGCAGACGAGGTTGAGCCTCGCCCCTGGTCATCGGGCTGCAGTTGCGGAGTGGGACCAGCGGTCGGCCCGCTCGACTGCGGATTGCGTGCCGGAGCTCGCCGTGACGCGCTGTCCTCAAAAAATGTCTCATCGAACAGCATCTCGCGCGAGCGTTGCTGCAATCGCTCACGTCGCTCGGCATCCGCTTCGCGAACCGCCAGCTCGTCCATCTGCCTCTGCAGGCGGCTCGCCTCATCGGCCAGCTCGTCTGCTGTCGCAGCGAGTTCTTCTGGCGTCTGCGTCAGTGAGGCACGAATCGTCTCGAGAGGCAGAGCCGCGCGCGAGACTTCCGGTGCGGTAAAGCGCAGCTCGATATCCTCCAGCTGACCCAGCTCATCCTCAACGTCCCGATTCTGCAGCCACAGGTCAGTGCTCTGGGCAAGCAACGCCTCTCGTTCTGCCCGCACCTGATCAACCACACCCGCCGAGAGCGTCTGCCAGACGGCCCACGAGGCCCGAACCTGAAGATCCAGACGTTCAATCTCTGACAATCGAAGATCTGCTTCTCGCAGAAGGCGTTGCAGCTGCAGCACATCAGCAGCAGAGGGAGAATCCTCCTGCTTCAGCCGGTCAATGCGCGCCAACATGCCCTGCAACGCCGTCATGGAGTCGTGCAGCTCGACCTGCAGCTCAAGCACACGCGACTCTTCCACCGAGGCGCGCTCGACGGCCGTGGAAAGAGCCGAGGTCTCTTGCGCCAGGCCTGTATGCGCACCGCATGCCAGAGAGGCGATGATCAGAATGGCTTTCAAAACGCGCTTCATTGCGACGCCTGTGTCCAGAAACGACTCGACGAGCCGATACACGACGTGAAGCACAAAACAGGCCAACAGATGGGCTGACTCCCATCACACGAAAACTCATTCATTTCGGACAGTTAATCCAATGCCGATCACATTGGACATTCAGAGACTGGGGATACTGCGAAGACTTCTGACGTTGCCTCTCAACTTTCTGAGGCGTCGGCCATGCCGTACTTCTCAAGCTTGTAGTACAGCGTCGGCGTTTTGATCCCGAGAATGCGGGCCGTCTCGGTCTTTACACCGCCCGCTTTACGCAGGGCGCGAACGATCAGCTGGCGTTCCAACTCCTCCAGGACTTCCGGAAGGGGCCGCTCATCGGAAGGGAGCTCCAGAACATCTGCGCGAATCTCTCCGGAAACGGCCGGGGGGAGGTCACCAGGTTCGATCGTCTCGCCTTCGGCGAAAACCAGCGCCTGCTCGACCATGTTCTCCAGTTGGCGAACGTTTCCCGGCCATGCATAGCGCTGCATGGCGACCAGCGCCTCAGGCGCGATGCTACGCACCATTGAACGCGTACGTGGAGCCAGCTTCTGAATGAAATGTGCCACCAGAGTCGGGATATCTTCACTTCGCTCGCGCAGCGGCGGAAGCGTGATCGGAATAATGTGCAAACGATAGTACAGGTCCTCGCGAAACCGACCGGCCGCCACCTCGACCTGCAGGTCACGGTTGGTCGCTGTGACAATGCGCACATTCGCGTTCATTGTCTTGTCGCCGCCGACCCGTTCATAGGTCCGTTCCTGAAGAACCCGCAGCAGTTTGACCTGCATGGCAGGCGAGATATCGCCGATCTCGTCCAGAAAAAGCGTACCGCCTTCCGCCAGCTCGAATCGGCCGACGTGCCTCCGAACTGCGTCGGTGAACGCACCTTTTTCGTGGCCGAACAGCTCGGATTCCAGAAGCGAGTCGGTAAGCGCTCCACAGTTCACCTTGACGAAGGGTCCCCGGAAGCGGCTGCTCATCTCGTGGATAGCGGTCGCCACAAGCTCTTTGCCCGTACCTGACTCCCCATAAATGTGGACCGTCGAGTCGGTTGGGGCGACTTTGCGGATCAGGCGGAACACGCGTTCCATGCTTGGCGATGAGCCAATGATGCGGTCCAGAGCGGACCCTGCACCCATGACCAGCTCACGCAAGTACATGTTTTCATTCACCAGCCTATCGGACTGACGACGCTCCTGCACCACCTCCAGCGCACGACTCACCTTGCTGCGCAGCAGATCGACCGAGAAGGGCTTCTCGACAAAGTCCCACGCACCTGAACGCATGGCGTCCACGGCAATCGGCACATTTCCATGGGCGGTCATCATCATCACCATGACAGTTGGCCGAGCGGCACGGAGCGCAGCAAGCAGCTTCATGCCATCCATGCCGTCCATTCTCAGGTCGGTGATGATGAGATCGACCGCTGAAGGATCTGCCTGAAACTCTCTCAGGGCCGCTTCTCCCGTGGCTGCCGTGACACAGCGATGTCCGAGTCTGTGCATAACCGTGGCCACCCCATCGCGCACGGTCTCGTTGTCATCGACCACCAGAATTGTCGCCATAACTCGTATCCTGAGCGTAGCTGTGAATCGGTGGCACACGTAGCACATCACTACGGCAGAATCACAGCTCTGGAATCAACCGATCATCGAGTCACCGTCGGGCCACCTGCTGTTGGCATCCACGTTCGGGCCGTCGGCACTTTCAGGCTCCGGGGTTGGCTGTCGTGACATGACCTCGCCAGCGGCTAGCGTATTCAGAGTCGATGGCCGGAGAGGGTCTTCACCGGGTGCCGCCGCGCCCTGACCTGCCGGGATCTGGATGACGGCGATCGTCCCCCGACCGATTGTCGATTGCAGGTCGAGACTACCGCCCAGCAACTCCACGTGTCGACGTGCGAGGGGCAACCCGAGACCACTACCCTTCTCCCGCGTCGTGAAAAATGGCCGGAACGCATCCTGAATCTGCTCAGGTGTCATGCCGGGCCCCTGATCCTGTATTAGAATCTGAACCAGGCCCTCGCGCGCGGTCACCTGCACCTGAACGGTATCTCCGGAAGGCGACGCCTGCACGGCGTTCTGCAGCACGTTGTGAATCGCTCCACGTGTCATGCCGTAGTCCACGGCCGCATGGGTGTGGGGGTCACAATCCACCTGAATGGTGACCTCCCGGGCGGCAGCGACCATGCAGACGGCATCCACCACCTCGTTCAGCAAGCCCGCGACGGGAAGATCGGCGATCGTGACCTCTGGACGCCGGGCCCACGCCAGAAAGTCAGTCACGACGCGTTCCAGATGGTCCAACTCTCGCCGGACCCTCGAAAGATGGGACTCTGCGGCTGTGCGGTCCTCGAGCTCTTCCGACAGGAGGCCTACAAAAAGTCGCATTCCACCCAGCGGATTTCGGATTTCGTGGGCGACTCCCGCGACCATCATTTGCTGATCTTCGTCGCGCTGCTGCAGCCTGCGCCGCATGACCTCAATCGTGGAGGAGAGCTGCTGCGACTCCCGGATATCGCCTCTCTCCGGGACCTCTGTTGAGAAATCACCCTGACCAATACGTTGAACGTCCTGAGCAAGAGCTTCAAACGGAGCCGCGACACGTCGGGTCTGCCAGAGAGTAACGGCACCCATGACCGAGATCGCCAGCAACGCCAGGACAGTCAGGGCGGCGTTTATGCGACCGAGCTGCGCCAGAAATGAGGCGTCTCCGTCCACACAGACGGCGGCAATGACCTGGCCATCCAATTCCACAGACGCGTAGCCGCGCAGGACAGGCTCCTGATTCTCGGTGTAGAACAGGACGCTGGTTCTGGCTCGTTCGCCAGCGAAAATACGGGCAATCTCGATGCGATCGACCTGAAGATCGTACGCGGTCACAAACGGCAAGGCGCCCTCCGTATCGGCGAGCACCTGCAAGTCACCATTGATGAGTCGAATCTGACGCACTCCCGTCTCGGCCGCGACGGCGGCGAGCTGCTCGTCGAAGTTGGCGCGTGTCCGCTCTGAGTCAGGCGCGAGTCTAGCAAGGCGCCCGGCGGCGGATGTATGGGTCAGGGGCGCAGCGGTCGCCGCAGCGACCGCCGACAACCGCGTGAAGAGGCTCTCACGCAGCGTGTTCCGGGTCACCCACGAGGCCAGAATTCCGAAGGCACAGAGGGTGACCGCGAGCGTCAAAAGGTTGGCCGTCAGCAGTCGGGCCCGAAGCGAGCGACGGGCCTGCGCCCTCACCCGGCGACTCGCTGCGACCCCGCGGAGGCACGCTGCAGCTCGCACTCGACGACCACGATGGTGTCGCCGCGTCCGACCGCTACACACCGGGCAATGAAGTCATCCCAGCTAACACCTGTAGGCTGGACCTGCGCGATCCAGTGCGCCCTGACCTGACGCAGCGCATCCTGCCGGTCCTTGCCGCTGAATCGCATCTGAACAAGCTTTGACATAGACACCTCTACCGGACACAACGTCCACCAAGGAGAGGATGTCTGCAACCGCACGAGGCGGCTACGTGGAAGTAGGAGCCGCGGTCGCGTCAGGTCACAGACCCAAAAACAATAAAGCGCGCTGCACTAGCCCGTTTACCGGGCAAACTACTGTCCACAATGAACACCTGCGGGTTTGTGCGAGCTCGGTGCGTAGTGCTCTCAACCCGTGAAGAGCGCACCGTACGGATGCTCACGATCACGCGAGCGGCCAGCACTTTACACAGTTATCCGGTCGGGTCAACCCTGCATCTGACGACCCGAAAAGTTTCCCCGTTATCCAGCCAGCCAGAGCCTCGACCCAGAATTTCGCTGCGCCTCTGGTGCCGCGGGGTTCGCGTTCAGGGCGCCTGTAGACTCGCGGGTTGCCAGTCTGCACGAGCGTGTACAAGCAACGTGGTGCGGCCTGCCATTCGGGTCAACAGCGATGAGCTCTCCAGCGAGATGCCAGACGTGGCCGGCCCCCAAACGCCGTCTGTAGGGACAAGCAGCAAGTCGGTGTTTGAACCGATCTCTTCTATCGCGGCGCGCTCATTCGACACTCCGGGACTCGTAATCAGTACAGCCCGAATCATCGGGAAACGGTCGTCGCGCACGGGCTCGACCTGTCTATCGCTGGCGTGTCCAGCAGCGGCTGGTGTCAGAAGAACCAGCTCGGCGCCTGATCCGCGCGCCATCCGAAAGGCCAACTCTCGTACCAGACGACCGCTGCCGGTGTCGCTGACCAGCCCCACGATGCGCTTGGGCGCAGTTTGGCCGCGCGACACCAGAATCGCGACCGGGCTCGCAGAATCCGCGATCACTTCGCCGACAATTCCCCCCAGAATATTGGCCGAAATAACGGGGCGATGCCAACCCAGCACGATCAGATCAGCAGATTGTCGACGCGCAGCAGCGAGAATCTCGCGTGCAGGGAAGGCCGACTCGGAGGCCAGCGGCGCAATGCGCGCGTTCCTTGCCTGCGCGCGCTCCAGCATCAAGGCGAGCGCATTGGTGCCCTCCTCGGCGAAACTGCCGGACTCACCAGCGCTTACCAGGGCGGAGGTGCGCTCGGACGGGCGCGAAATATGGAGCGCTGTCGCGTCTCCCGGGCCCGTCGAACCCAGAAGCACTGCCACATCCAGCATGTATGGCCCCGTTGAACGCTGCCCGACGCAAAGCAGCAGCCGCAACGCCTGCAGCTGCGGCGCGACGTGTCCACCAAGTATCTGATGCGCCTGCGTATCTGCAGACCTTTGCGCATGTTGTGGGGCCTGTACAGCCATACCGCCTTGCAACGTCGAGCCTTCTGCGGGCACCTCACCGGGCGAAATCGGCTCCGCGTTGCGCATCCAGCGTTTCACAAGAGTCTGGGTAACCCCTGTCGTGAATATCGTCATGACAACCAGCATGGTGAAGACCGGCGGATCGACAATTTCCTGCTCTCGCCCGACATGCAAGACGACGAGCTCCATCAGACCCCGGGTATTCAGCAGCACCCCCAGCGTCATGGCGTCTCGCCACGCAAGCCCGGTCATACGAGCCGCCACCGCGCCACCACCGAATTTGCCGACCCATGCGACCAGCACCAACGCGGCACAGATCGACCACGATCCCCCGTCCGCCAGCAATCGGATATCCGTCTGAAGGCCACTCAAAACCAGAAACAAGGGGAGCAGCACAATGGTGACGAGGTCTTCCACTTTCTCGGCGATCGCCCGGGAAAATGAGCCGCGGTGCGGCATGCAGAGGCCCATCACAAATGCGCCAAACAGCGCGTGCGTACCGACCAGATGCGCGATGATGACGGCCGCGAAGAGACAGACGAAGCAGAAAGCCACCATGCCGGGTGTCACGCGCTGCCTGTCGCTTGCCGTTTGCCCAATTCGCGCGAGCAACGGTCTGACCAGACCGAGCATGAGGATGCCAAAGCCGGCCGCCAGACCAATTGCGCCCATCGTGCCCGACCACGAGTGAGAGCGACCGAGGACAAAGATCAACGCCAACAGACCCCAGCCAGTCAGGTCATCAAGCGCCGCCGTCGTCAACGCCAGTTTACCCAACCGCGCTCGTGCGAAACCGTGATCTGCCAGCATGCGACTGAGCATCGGAAAGGCGCTGATACTCGTGGCTACGCCAATGAACGCCACGAATACCCACTGAGGAACGGATTCGGGCGCCAGCTCCTGTGCAATGAGCCAGGCCAGGCCAGAGCCGAGACCAAGCGGCACCAGAAGACTCGCGTTGCTGATGAACAAACCGGGCAACACCCGACGACGAAGCGCAGCCAGGTCGAACTCCATGCCCACCAGAAACAGGTACAGCACCAGTCCAAGCTCAGACAACACATTGAGCGTGTTCATGCCCGAGGGTGGAAACAGCGTCGCAAATGCAGCCGGTGCCACGATCTGAAGCACGCTGGGGCCAAGCACAACGCCCGCCATAATCTCAGCCACGACGGCAGACTGCCCCAGATAACGGGCCACATGACCAAACAGCCGAGCCACCACGATAACGACCGTGAGCTGGCAAATCAGCAGGATGGCAGGGTTCTGAAAAAGGAGATTGGCGATCATATGACTGGTTGAATTCCGCCCAGAGTCCGTAGCCTCATTCGCGCGTCCACCGCAACCATCTGACCCACCTGAAGAGGCAGCCAGACATTTTCGCCGTGCAGCGGCTCACTGGTGAGCACCAGATGGTTGACCACCCCGGTCTGACTCATCGCCTCGCACGAGCTCGAGAAGCCCGGGCACGTGTCGCGTTCACCGCAGCGATGCTTCCATGTCGAGTAGAACAGCCGCTTTCCGCCCTGATGCCCCACCATCAGCTGTCCATTCGTCACAATAAAGGTCAGATACGTATCCGTAGGAGGGCCATCCGCGTTTGAGCTCCATGGACCGCACACCGATGCGACGTCGTGAATGGTCTCCTGAATTGCATCGGTCAGGGCATCCAGAGGATAATCACGTCCGTGGATGGGATAACGTGCGTCCATGTGCGAGAGCAGCAGGTGAAACAACAACTCACTGTCCGTCTCGCCCAGAATATAGCGACGTAAAGAGGGGTGGACCAGGTCTCGCAGGTCAGCGCGGTGCTCGGCAAAATCCGCCAGATTTCCGTTATGGGCGAAAATCCAGCTGCCGTGTTGGAACGGGTGCGCGTTCAGCGGACTGAGTGTACCCTGCGTTGCCTTGCGAATATGTGCGACGACGGTCTCGGCAGCGACAACGCCTGACACGTGCTGAAAAAGGCCATCGTGCATCGCCGCAGCAGCGCTCTTGATCAGGTGCGGTGCGCCGCCGAGGTAGTAGGCTACGCCCCATCCGTCCGGGTGGTGCGCGCTCTGGACACCCAGCGCATTTTCAGCCCGCACCAGACTTCGGTGGACCTGACTACGAATGACCGAACGAAAGCCAAACAGTCTGCACATGCGGACACAATCGGGGTGCAGTGGAAACAGCAGCGAGTAGACGGTTAGTACGCCCAACCTGCGCGCACGCAAAGGGATGATCGAATGAAAGCAACCTGACAACGGTCAACATGTCAGGATTCCTGCCAAAATGTGCGATCCGGTTTGTACATCCTGTTCTTGCGATGATAGCGGGTCGGCAGTATTGACACTCTGGGGGTTCGTCATGGTGATTCCCTGAGTGGTCCGACAGAAGGCGTCTTGCCTTGGAGGTTTGTATGTCTCGTAATCTGCGTCATATTCTGCTGTTTTCCCTGATCGGAGCCTCGGCGTGGGCAATCGGCTGCTCGCTGGATGAATGTGAGACGACGGCCGACTGCGAAGAAGGCGCGACCTGTGTTATCGAGGTCGGCGAGGAGACCGGAACGTGTGAAGGTCCCGAAACCAACGGTACCGACACTGGTGGCACCGTGGACGCAGGCCGCGATTCCGGAACGGATATCGGTCGCGACTCGGGTACAGACCCGACTCCGGTTTGTGGCGGTGACGGCTCGTGCAACCCTGACTGCGGAGGCACAGACCCTGATTGCGCCTCGACCTGTGATTGCGACAACACGGTCTCGTTCTGCGACAACTCCGGGTCGAGCACGGCAGTTTGCGCATGCGACGATGACTGCATCGGGCGAACGGCCTGCTCAGACGACGGCTTCTGCGATGACAGCTGCCCTGAAGGCAGCGATCTGAACTGCGACTGCAGCTGTGACTATAATGACAACGTCTGCGAGTCGCGCGCGCGCGGCACGACAGAGACCTGCGCCTGTGACTTCGACTGCCAGAACGGCGAAACCGCCTGCGGCGACGACAACCACTGCGACACCTTCTGTCCGGACGGCACCGACCCCGACTGCGATACGGCGCCGGAGTGCAGCTGCGACTACAACGAAGGCATTTGTGAAGTGGCCAGCCGAGGCTCCTCCATGGAATGCATGTGCGACACGGACTGCGTGGGCGCGGACCCCTGCAAGAACGATGGCCACTGTGACACCTGGTGTCCTGCAGGCTTCGATCCGGATTGCCGCTGAGCCTGTTTCAAGGCCGTCAACGAACCGCGTACCCAGCCACGCGAGTCTGGTTAGCGGACGCTCGGTGTCCCCTGCCAGTATGAACTGACCCGCCGAGGTCCTTTGGTCGTGCACCATGAGGACGGGGAATCGACCGCGCGCTTTCCATAGCGACGCTCGCCCGGTGCCGATTCTTCGTTGCTCGTCTACTCGGATTCAGCCGCCGGCAACTCGACCCCCAGCCCGCTCTCTTCAGCAGCTTCGACAGCCCACGCTGGACGCACCACCGGCTCATAACCTGACCCAGCCTGAGCGGGACTGGCCGGCAAAGCCACCACCCAGGGAGCATAGAACTCCACTTCATCCGGATGCACCGCACCGATATCGGCCAGTCGTTGTAGCATGGTCCGCGTTCGCTCCGGCCACCATCCTCTGTCTGGTGAATGCCCCCTGCGCAGGTAGTTCACGCCGTCGCGAGGCGAAGGCTTCAGGTTTGCCAGAAAAATGGCCTCCAGCGGGGTGAGCGAATGCGGAGGCTTGCCGAAATAGTACTGTGCGGCCGCTTCGATTCCATAAACGTCAGGGCCGAATTCAATACAGTTCATGTAGTATTCCAGAATTCGCTCCTTGCTCACACGTTCATACATCGCCCACACGAGCACAGCTTCCTCCAGTTTTCGGCTGAGCGTTTTGGCACGAGACAGGAAAAGGTTCTTCACCAGCTGCTGCATAATCGTCGACCCCCCGTAGACGTACCGCCCGCGTTCGATGTTTAGCGCCACCGCCCGGCGAATCAGACTCAGGCTGATCCCGACCCCGTTGTAGAAACCCATCTCTTCACTCAAATACATCGCGGCGGGGACGTAGCTCGGCAGCGATGATAACAGAATCCATGAATCCGAGCCCGGACCCACGATAATGTCCGTTCGGGTGACACCCTCTGTCACCGTCATGGTCCAGTCTTCACGGTTCAACTGCGCGGGATCCCACTGCCGCGCCACCCGCGAAATGCGGCAGTTCCCCGGGAAGAGTTCTGACGTCAGGTCAAAACTCCACGGGGCGCCGAAGACATACTGGGCCGATAACTGCAAACTCGTTTCACCCGTAAAGGTTACCGCAGAATGACCGAGATTCGGGAGCATCCCGACGGGAATGGACTCCCACAAATCCTGACAGCGCGTAATCTCCCGCAGACCCAGCACCGCGTCTCCATGCCAGGCTCCTGACGATCGATGCAGCGTCGTTTGAAGACGAAGTGGAGAACGCCCCAGATTCAGAGACAGGTCGCTCGACATGAGCGGCGAAGCGCCCCAACGCATCGACGCACCGCCCGTGATCACAACGTCGACGCCGTCCACAGCCGTTGGAGATACAGCTGGCCAGTCAAACCCACCGTTCAGAAGTTCCAGCCTTCCCTGCCAGGAGAGTTGCTGCGCATCGTCCAGCCGCACCTGACCCGCCACGTTGAGACGCCCACCAAACCGACTAGTACCCAGCAACCCGGTGAGTGGCGCCAAATCCAGATTTTCGGCCGACAGCTCCACCGTCTCAAGCGTCGTCAACTCCACACCAACGCCCACCTGAGCCGCACCGACGCCCACGGTTCCTTCGAGTCGTCCCTGCTCGTCAAGGTTCAAACGTGCGACATCGATTCCGACGCCGTTCCAGTTCAGGCGCACGTCCTGCAAGGAGAACCGAATGGGTGGTCGGCGTGTTTCTCGCAGTGCTTCACGCAGGGCGGGCAACCGTGCAGCGATCGCGATGATGGCATCCAGCGTCTGGGCTGCGTTACGGACCGATGCATCACAGCCCGCGCCTTCACAGGCTGGAACCTCGTCGGCCGTGCGACCAGCTTCTTCGGTATCCATCCCATCTTCCTCGATCGCACGCTCGCCCGCAGCGTTCGAGACCGTATCTGGCACCTCAGTCGCTGCACCCGGAGCAAGTACCCCCAGCTGAACCAGTGCGTCGCGCGATGGAACTCGCACCGCTCCTCCTGACGCAGCTAGCGTCCAAAGGGCGTTCTCTCGGGCAACCTGCACATGTTCAAGGCGACCAACCTCTTCTCCAGCCTCGTCTGCCACTGCAATGCCCGAGACGGCTGCCTGATTCAGCGAGCGGATCACAAGCTCCGACCAGCTCCACCGAAGGCCCTGCCATGTCACCGGGGATAGGGGCAACACACGCACCGCCCCGTCGTCGAAGAGAATGACCTGCGCATGCAGTCGTTCCAGTCCGAGCGCAGGAACATCCAACCAGAACTCGACGGTCAAGGGTGCCGAGGTGCTCAGATTCAATCCTCCGACGTGCGCCGCCGGATAAAGGCCCCCCTGCACGTGAGCCTGCGCCAGCTGTACGGTCTCTACCCAGTTGCGAAGCTCCGCTGCCAGACCTGCAAACGGGGGTTCGTTCCCGGTTGCGAGCGGAGACGCCTCGTTCGGACGTTCGGAATCTTCAAGCGGTGTCACCGTGCACTGACCAACCTGAACCATCCTCAGGGGACGCCGCAGCAGCGCAAGCATGCCTCCCGGAATCGAAATCTCAGAGCACACGAGCCTGTTGTCGACGACGTTCACCTGAAACTGGTCAACGCGTGTGGTCCCTAGCGGTGACACCACCACACCCGTCACCAGCGTCGTTCTGCCCGTTCGGTCAGATGCATAGCTGGACAACCAGCCATCCAGCTGGCGCTGTACCCAGAAAACACCCGCCCCACATGCAGTCACGACGAGCGCCATGACCACCAGCGTCCTTGACCAGACGCGCTTGCTTGAACCACCAGTCACGGGTGTGTTTCCATTGCAGACCGTTGGCGCGGTCTTTGCCCATTGTGCAGCGGTGCGCAAGCCGGAACGAACGGGGCGTGGCCGGTGCATCACGGCACGCACGCGGGTTCGACGTTATGACCCTGACAGCACGCCGTACTCCCGTGCAACCCGCTCGATCACCCCGAGCGCCTCTTCGAGGATCGCGCGGTCGTGGGCCGCCGAGTATGAGGTGCGAATCATGCAGGCATTTCGCGGGGTCGCAGGCGGAAGAAAGAGGTTGGTATAAACGCCTGCGCTCAGGAGAGCCTCCCAGAAGAGCACCGTCGGCGTCTGCTCTCCAATGATCAGCGCGACGATCGGACTGTCGCCGGATGCGACGTTGAAACCCATCTGGGTGAACCGTTCGCGCATGAACCGCGCATTCTCCCAGAGCTGTTGCCGCAGCTGAGGGCGTTCCTGAATCAGCTGAAGCGCACGACGCACGCTGGCGACCGAAGACGGTGTCCCGCTGGCGGTGAACATGTACGCGCGTGCGCAGTAGTGCAGGTACGGAAACACAGCGTGATCGCTCGCCGCGAAACCACCCACGCCGGCAAGCGACTTCGAGAAGGTGCCCGTAATGAAGTCGATGTCCTTTTCGAGGCCGAAGTGCTCGCCGGCTCCGCGGCCGTGTTCTCCGAAGACACCAAAGCTGTGGGCCTCATCGACCAGGATATAGGCATTGTGCTTCTTCTTTACCTCGATCATCTCGGGTAGCGGCGCCAGATCGCCAGCCATGGAGTAACACCCTTCGACGAGAATCAGCTTGTTTCGGACGTCCCCGTCCAGACGCGCGAGCTTCTTCTCGAGGTCTTCGGGGCTGTTGTGGCGAAACCGGATAATCTGCGACCCCGTCAGCTTGACCGCGTCCCAGATGGATGCGTGGTTATCAGCGTCCATGAGGATGTAATCGTCAGGGCCGGCGAGCGTTCCAATGACCGCCAGATTGGACTGGGCACCGGTCGTAAACACCATGGTGTGCTTACGCTGCAGAAAGGCAGCCAGTTCGTGTTCGAGCGCCACGTGCGGCTCGAAGTTGCCGTTCGCCATCCGCGAACCCGTCGTCCCGACACCGAACTCGGACGCGGCCTCCTGAGAGGCCCGCACGAGCTCCGGGTCGAGTGTCAGCCCCAGATAGTTGTTGGAACCCAACATGATGGTGCGTTGACCTCGGACCATCACCTCGGTGGGACTGAGCACCTTCTCGACCATCGTGCGAAAGGGCTTGTTCGGAAGCGGGTCCATGAGCGCAACAGCGTCGCGATAGGACTCGAACTTGGAGAGAAGGTCTCTGGAACCGTCAGTCTGGTTCATGGTTACCGTTCAGGAAATAAAGCGCCACAACACGCAAGGCAGAGGCGTCAGAAGATTTTTCAGGAATAGATGCGAGCGAGCGTCGGAGGGGGTCACTCGCCGGCCTCGGTAGCGTCACTGAACGTCGTGCGCACGCGATTCTTTAGCAGGCCCCACTGCGACGTCACGAGATGGCGGGCAAGGTCCAGTGACCCCTCAATCTTCGCGCCGCCCATGAGCGAGCCATCCAGGTACATTTCTTTCGATTTGCGGCGCTGCAGCTTACCGCTGGTCGTCTTGGGGATACTCCCGGACTCCAGGAGCAACACCTCATCCACGCGAACACCAATCTGCTCGAGTACGCGCGCCTTCACGTTCCGGATGATGGTGTCCGGGTCAGATGGGCGAGTGCGATACTCGGCAGCCAGAATAACCCGCTCAGCCTGACCGAACTCACCCACCCCAAAAGCGACGACGTTCCCACGACGCACACCCTCCACCTCACCGGCAGCCCATTCGATATCGGTGGGATAATAATTTTTACCCGCAACGATGATCATGTCTTTGATGCGGCCACAGACATAGAGCTCGCCGTCCGAGAGATAGCCCTTGTCCCCCGTGTGCAGCCAGCCGTCGCGGATGGTTTCGGCGGTGGCATCGGGGTCCTTGTAGTACCCGTGCATCACAGAAGGCCCCTGAATCACAATTTCGCCGACCTGTCGTTCCGGCAGGAACGTCCCGTCCTCGGCGCGAATCGCCACCGCGTGGCCCTCGAACGGCTTGCCACAACTAACAAACTGCGACGTCTCAAAATCGCCGACCGCCTCTGCGCACTCTGCCACGTTGTCCCGCGAGAGACGGTCCATGCGCAGGCGCTCGGCCCGGGCACGCTCGTCCAGGTCATGAAACGTGACAGCCAGCGTGCTCTCGGCCATGCCGAAACAGGGCATAAAGGCTTCAGGGCGGAATCCGACCGAGCTGAACCGATCCGCAAACGCGTCCAGTGTAGCCAGCTGAATGGGCTCGGCACCGCACCCGGCAATGCGCCACGATGACAGGTCAACGCCCTTCAGCTCATGGTCCTTGATACGCGAAGTACAAAGTCCGTACGCGAAATTGGGCCCGAAGCCGATGGAGCCGCGGTGGCGTGTGACCATGTGCAACCAGGCGGAAGGACGCTTCAGAAACGCCAGCGGTTGCATGAAAGCGACCGGTGTACGGGTCACCAGCGGGGCGAGCACGAAACCAATGAGCCCCATGTCGTGATAGAACGGCAGCCAGGTGCAACCCCGATCTTCGGGCGTCGCCTTCAGACCGAGGTTCATGATGCAATGGGCGTTCGCCGAAAGGTTTCCGTGCGTCAGCACTACACCCTTCGGACGTGACGTACTACCCGAAGTAAACTGAATGAATCCCATGTCCGAAGCCGAAAGATCGGCCAGCGGCGCCTCTGTACTGTCCAGCGGAAGGTCTTCGACTGCGACAATGCGGCGCAGAGAGCCGCCCGCGAGAGAGCCCAGAATACGGCGCACCTCGGCGGTGCAGATGAGCGCTGCGGCCTCGCTCCGAATCACCAGGTGACGGCTCACCTCGAGGTAATTCGTTAGCTTGCCGAGCGTAGCAGGAGGCGACATGGGTACCGGAACCAGTCCGGCGTGCATCGCACCCAGAAACGTGAAGACGAACTGCTGGCCGTCCGGGATGACCATGGCCACCCGCTCACCCCGACGAAGACCAAGGCGCAGCAGTGCGGCCGCGTAGCGAGCCACCTGCTGGGCCATCGACCGAAAAGAAAAGTACACTTCACTGACGCCGTCCTCGCCGACGAAGGTGTAGCCACGATCTTCGGGGCTGTCCGCAGCAATCGTCTGCAGCACGCGCGGCAGCGGGACATCAATAAACTGAGAACGATTGGTTATCACTTGCATGATCAACTCGTCACGTGAGGCTGCGCCCGCTTTCGGGTCACAGGCATAAACGGTCCGTCAGCGATTCCCTGCCAGCACCAGCAGCCGCTCTGCTGTCTGCTTCACTGTCTGCATCCGGGGCAGATCGTTCAGCGGGATGGTCACATCAAAGTGGTCCTCAATGTCGGCGATCAAATCCATGATGCCGATGGAGTCAAAGTTCAGGTCGCCCTTGAACTCGGAGCTCTCCTTTACCGCAACCGGCTCGGGCAGATGCCGCTCAATCAACTCCACCGTGTCGCGCAAAACGGATTCATAGGTCAGCTGACCCATAGGCGTTCACTCAGGCATGCGCGTGGATACCGATACTTCAAAACGGCTCCACATCGTCAGGTTCACCGGGCTGCCAGAGAGAGCAACCACGCGCGGCGCCATGTAGCAGCGATATTTTATTTTCGCAACGTATAAACAGGGCATCTCTACGGCAAAAATCGCGCAACAGAAACTGTCTGAAACGGTTTCATTCCGACCGGACGGTACAATTCCGGCACAAGATCCGCAACACTGTTTTCCATCGTCAGTACAGACACTTACGAAACCGTTTTCCACCAGAATGGGCCGACATCCTTTCGTCATTACCCGCGTCGAATCACAGCCACGGAATTGTCATATTCTACACAACTGGTCACACCAATAATCCCGAATTCTGCCGATTGGTTTGACCAGTAACACGTAAATTTCAGCTCACGTGAAACCTCTCATCCACACACGTGAACACACTTTTGTGTGGAACTCGACCCGCCCTGTCCATGTCACTGTGACCATTGGCTGTTATCGCCGCGTGAACGTTTCAATCAGGCTGAAAACCGTCACCCATTCGCATTCCGACCGGTGCGTTGCTTTGTTCTGTGCCCGCATGGGCCCCGCTGACCAGGGCCGCAAAACTGAAGCAGTGGTGTGACCAATTCTGCCCCTCGCATGACTGCCCCGTACATGCAGAAACGCACACCGGCACGTTGCATCGAAGCTCGGGTGACACAGGGCGCTCGTCAACATTCAGCGGCAGCATCAGATGCGTCCTACCGCAGGATCTGGCTGGACTTGCGCGCCGTTCCTCCCGGACGGGCAGCCGCGAAGCACGCGATCGTCGGCCACCAGGAATCAACGCAACACCTGCGGGAGTGACAAGTGCGCCCCGATTGCCTACACCGGTGCGCTCATTCGCTCTCCTCTCTGTCAGGCCCTGCATGGATCCGCAGCTCGATGCCTCCTTTCTGCGCACTCAGCCCGTGAGGCAACTGGAGCAGATTCTGCTCCGTCCACTCTCGGACCGCTCGGCGCTACTCAACGCCAGCGACACGAATCTACTGCGTTACGGCCTCGCAGTCGCTCGCGTGACCCGTCTTCGGCACGGATCGCGTGACCACGATCTCTTCGAGGACATCGCGCCGTTTCGTCACTGGCTTCTGGAGCAGACCAGCTGGTTCATCGATAAACGTCGCGACGTCATTCTGGACTGGAAAGGACTGCGCTCCCTGATCCCATCCATTCGGTCTCAGCTCGATGAGCTACACCGTTCGATCGCCGACCGGCACGCGGGCGCCTTCCCCATGGACCGGTTTGAGAGCGAGGTTACACAGCGCGAGCTTGTGCTCGTTCTGGGTGGCGGCGGTGGCTCTGGCTATAATCATCTCGGTACATTCGCCCTGCTTAACGAGCTGGGTATTACGCCTCGCCTCATCGCCGGTAGCAGCATGGGCGCACTGCTCGGATTGTTTCGCTCGGTAACGCGCAGCTACGACCCGTCGCTGATTGTCTCTGCCCTGCCCCGACCAGCCGATGTGGGCCGGGTGTTTTCTCCGTATCGCGGCTTTTCGCGCTTTGGATTTCCAGGCACTGTTGAGCTGAAGGCGCGCCATGTCGGAGCGCAGATTTTCCGCGAAACCCTGCGCACCGAGATTCCTCGCATCAGCGATCTGCCCATTGCATTTCGCCCGATCGCGACCGGTTTGCGCACCGGCATTGGTCTCGCCCTCTCGGACGTCGAGTCCCAAATTCAAAGATACAGCAGACGCCCATCTGCATTCACCACAACGCAAAGAGCCAGCCTGTTCTCGCGCATGGTCAGGACCATGTTGCTGAACCCCAATTTTCTGTCCGAAGTGGTCTTTGGCTCCGATACCGGACTGGAGGATTTTCATAGTGTCGATGCCGTGGGCTTCTCGTGCGCAGTACCGGGCATTATTCACTACGATATTCACGAGCGCGAGGATGCCGGTATCCCCTCGCTGAACCGTCTCTTTGCAGAACGACAGCTGTTCCGCCTGACCGATGGGGGAGTTGTCGCAAACGTGCCGGCACGCATCGCGTGGCGCTGCGTGGAGCGAGGCGAAATCATTACGCGTAATTCATTCATTTTAAGCTGTGACTGCTTTGCTCCCCTCGTTAATGCGAATCTGCTCTTTTATCCCATTCAGAAACTGGCGCGACAACCTGTTCTTGAATCCATCCCCTTCAGCGACCTTCATATCACCTACAGAAATCCACCGTCACCGGTCGGGGTGCTTCAGTCCCGCGAGGGAATCGAACTGGCCATCTCACGCAGTCGTGCCGAGCTGGCGAGCGAAAAAAACTATCTGGCACTGGTACTCAGGCGCATCCCCCGGTGGAACCAGCTGTTGTGAACCGTTTTCATGACCCGGAGTCTTTGTGCTGCACTATTCCGTTCATATTTCAGCGCCTGAAACGCATGAACTACACCTGTGTCTGCAATTCGAGGCCGACACCGAGGTTACCGTTCTCCGGCTCCCCGTCTGGACGCCAGGCTCGTACATGGTTCGTGAATTCTCACGATACCTGTCAGAAGTGCACGCCACGGTGGACGGACGTCCCGTGCTGGTGAGCAAGGTGGCCAAAGCGGAGTGGCACATTGCCACTCCCCCGGGCGCACAGGTTAAAGTGGAATGGAGCGCCTATTGCCACGAGCTTACCGTTCGTACACCGCATGTTGACCACTCACACGCCTTCTTTACCGGCACGAACGTCCTTCTGTTCATTGAAGGCCGACTGCACGAGTCAGCCCTGCTTCGCGTTCTTCCTCCATCCGGCTGGCACGTCTTCTGTTCGCTCCCAGAGGAAGGGCAGGCCTGGAAGGCCCGGGATTACGATGAGCTGGCCGACACGCCCGTAGAGTGCGGACCCCACCGTTCTATCGATTTTCAAGTTCTCGATATCCCTCACCGGCTTATCTTCTGGGGAGACCACGCCGTTCAAATCGACGACGAGCGCCTCGTGCGTGACGTCACCGCCTGCGTACTTGAGAACGCCAGACTCTTCGGTGGCCTGCCCTATGAACGATATGATGTCATTTTTCATATTACCGATGACCTTCGTGGTGGGCTCGAGCACCTCTCATCCACAGTACTGGCTACTCCCTGGAGGTATTTCGACACCGATCAAGGCTGGAAAGAGATGATCTCGCTGATGATGCATGAGCATTTTCATGTCTGGAACATCAAGCGCATCCGTCCCTCGGGCGTATTCCCATTCGACTATACCCGTGAAAACTTTACCAGCGCCCTGTGGATCGCAGAAGGATTCACCTCGTATTACGACGATTATCACTGCCTGAAGGCAGGAATCTGGGACATCGATGAATACCTGAAGCTGCAGGCCGAAAATCTCGAAAAAATCCTCCGTACGCCCGGACGCCTTCAACAATCCATCGCCGGGGCCAGTCTGGATGCCTGGATTCGACTCTATCGACCCGACGAAAACACCCCCAACCGAACGATCTCCTACTACCTCAAGGGCAGCATCGTGGCGTGGCTGCTCGACCTCACCATTCGAGCGCGGACGCACGGAGAGCGGTCGCTGGATGACTTCATGAAGTGGCTCTGGCAACATCACCGTGAGACGTCAGGCCCTTTCGATGAACAACGCGTTCCTGAGCTGATGCAGCAGGCGCTCGGAGTCGACCTTTCGGACGTGCTTCAGAAGTGGGTGTTTGCCACCGACGACCCCGACTACCAGGCCGTACTGGCCACACACGGTATTGACATGTCGTTGACGACAGCATCGGGACTCGATTTTGGTTGGGAGATTGACCTCCGACCCACCATCAGACTCCGCCACACGAGCACCGGTGGTCCAGCCATGCTGGCTGGGCTCTCACCCGGTGACGAGCTGGTGGCCCTCGATAGTCGACAACTGACGGCAGCCACCGCCGGCGCCCGTTTTGAGCGGTTGCATCCTGATATCCCGGTCACGTTGCACTATTTTCGACGAGGCGTGCTGAGCAGCACCACGCTCGTGCCGCGTCCGCTCGTCGCTCCCCGAGTGGCGCTGTCGCTGTCAGCGGATGCCGATGAGCAGACAAGACTTCTGCTGTCGCGCTGGTACACTCCGGCCCTCAACCCCTGAAAGCCCCTCGGGCGTGCTGCATCTCAGCGGGCACCGGCGAGCAGGATGCCCTGAGGAAACACCAGTCGAGGAACGCCCTCTACGAACTCAACCGACGACTCCAGCAAACCGCGGTCCGTGGTCACGTCTTCCAGTCTGCGATGATAAGCCAGCGCAGAGACCAGATTCGCGATGATCCCAAAGTCTGCGGTACCGTCATCTACCTGAATGGACAGCGTGATATCCGGGTTGGCAGACACTTCCGCGAGCACAGCATCGTGCAACGTTCGCAACGAACCTGACGTAACCCGCGACACCAGAAGGGGCGTGCCACTCCCGTCGGCCTGCTGCAGTACATACCCGTCTTCTCGCACGGTCAGTATCAGACCTGAATCAGGCAGCTGTGGAACAATCCGCATTGGCAGCGCGGTCAGCTCCAGTCGCGTCTCGTTCCACGTGTGAAACACAATGGGGTCATAACCGTCTGCGACAGCGGTAAGGACGACCGGCTCAAGCGAAGAGTAGTAGGTGTCGCCGTCCACGAGCACACTGACGGCATTCGGCGCCGAACGATCCGCAAAATCCACCCACGGCATGGCGGTCACCGCCGTCTCCAGCGCCATGAGAGCTTCATGGACCGACGGTATCGTCGCCGGAGTTCCATCCTCTGAAATCAGAAGGTCGGCACCCGCAATCGCGCCCGGTCGCTCAAATCGCAGCACCTGCTGTCCTGGCAGATGATAGCCGGCCTCTGATTCAGCATACACCATCAGGTTGGCGCTGCCTGTCGGGTCGCGTCTGAACTGCAGGTGAGGCCGAAGCGCGAGGAATACGCCATCACTGCGCACGAACACCATGCGAAGCCGCGGCTCCTGCGCCAGAATGTCCATCTCAGAGACGGTCGTCGTTTCGCGTGCTCGCGGAAGGTCCAGGCGAAGGTCACCAAAGAATACATTGGCGGTCAGCTCCTGCGGGATCGCCAGATGGGCCATGCGCTCGGCAACGGACGCCAGAAACACGTCGGCCGACACCGTCACACGAGCGAACGCCGCCCTGTCCAGCTCCACCGACTGCTGCAGCGCCAACAGGTTGGTCATTAGGACGGCGTCCAGCCAGTTCGCCTCAGACAACAGCAACGGCGCTCCGGGCGTACGCGGCAGCAACGCATGCGTCGGACCGCAGCGCCGCAAAAGCTCCCAGGGCGCCCAACCGGGCTGTGCCATCGCGTATTCTTCGACACTCTCATCAAAGACAGGCTCACCGTCAGCGTCTTCGCAACGATAGCCGGCTGCCTCGGCGCGCTCCAGAATCCCCTGCGGCGCCTGCGAAGCATCGCAAAGAAATCCACAGTCACGAACCATGGCGTCACCGCCGCTCCCCGTTCCTCGCCGAGCCCACGCCCCAAATCGCCGCATGGCACGCGACAGTGCCATCAGGCGCGCATGGGGCCCGACCCGACTGCCCCTCACCTCAGAACCGTACCACGACTCGTCGTCATCGGACGAGAAGGCCGCATCCATCAGCGACCGGGCAAAGAGCACGTCCCGCTCATCCCAGTCACCCGCTCGCAAGTCCGAGATGATGGCGGCGATCACCGCGCTATCGTCCGGGCTGGCGTCGTCAACACGCAGCGCCTGCCGTGCCACCGTCACATACAGACCTTCAGCCGAAATGGGGTTCGCATCGACCAGCACGTCGGCCAGCACCGCCATGTCCAGGAGCGCCTCACCACGAATCGCCATCAGCTGCGTTCGCTGCGAATCGCTCACGCCGGATGACGACAGCGCGTCGTCCAGCTCGCCAAACGCCAACCCGAGCGCCTCGAGGTCGTCCAGACGTTCAAACTGCGATGCGATGTCAGACACACTGGCCGTGCGACCCAGATTCTCGCCGACATCCGGGTCTCTCCGCATAAACGGAAAACTCGGACAGGCCGTCAGCGAGTGAAGCGCCAAACTAATCACGAGGAAACGAAGGAATTGGTTCACAAGAGCCTCGGAACCTGTGACGTGCAATGTGCAAGCGCCGCCACGAGTGGATGGGACAATGCACCCGCCCCGTCCCGGGGGCGTACTGGGCGCGGCTGGTCAGTCGAGGTCGCGTGTTCGAGATTGAGCAGCACAGTTCGCCCCTGAAGTCGGAACTCAACGCACCACGACATCTGCGCACCGCGCATCCGCCTGACAACGTGAAGGGACAGAACCTCCGATGGTCGACCTTCCAGCGAGCGCGCAGTCCCGGGAAGTCCGCCAAAACCAGTTCGTGAGTACCGAATCCGTTCCGAATCGAAGCGGAGTATCGTGCGGCTTTTTTGCAGCCACCATGAACAACCCGCCCAGACAGCCAACACCCAGACGATCAGCACGCCAGCCAGCGGAAGGCGCACCTCGCTGTAATAACTCAGGAATTCCAACAACGTCATGCCCGTAACATCCACGGCCACGCTCACCACGCGCCAGATCATCGGAATCATGGCGGTCGCCGTAATGCCCGACACGAGCAGCAGCACACGCTCAGCGGAAGGGATTGGAAAGCGGTATTCTTTCATCACTCGCGCACTCTACCGGCGACTTGTAGAGGTGCAAGCCTTCTGCGCGCATGTCGCCGTGCCGTCCACTCGACGCGCAACGACTGACCGCGACGATGTCCAACGGGCGAACTTTGACACCGCCGTGTGCATCCCTCAGACGCTGCGCTATAACATGCCATCGCGGCGCCCAAACACCTTGAGCCATCCATGACGCACGACAACGATAGCCCGGTGCTGCTCGCACAGCGAAAGGTTGACCACCTGAACCTCTGCAACGACGCCCCGGTTGAAGCACGTGGCCGTTCCACCCTGCTGGAGCAGGTGCACCTCATGCACGACTCGTTGCCAGAGCTCACGTTTGATGCCCTGAATACACGGGTTGAGCTGTGTGGACGAACCCTCGCAGCCCCGCTCATGGTCAGTGGCATGACGGGCGGCGCCGACGCCGCGCGCGACATCAATCGTACAATCGCGCGCGTCGCAGAGCGACATGGTCTGGCCTTCGGCGTCGGCTCGCAGCGAGCGATGCTGCGTGACCCCTCGCTCACCAGCTCCTACGAAGTCAGGGACGTTGCGCCCGATGTCGTGTTGTTCGGCAACATCGGCGCCGTGCAAGCGGCTGCATCAAGCACTGCCGAGATCCGCGAGCTGGTCAGACGCATTGGCGCCGACGCCCTTTGCGTGCATCTGAACCCCGGACAGGAGATGATTCAGGCGCACGGTGACCGTGACTTTCGGGGGTGTGCCGATGCCATTGAGCGCCTGGCCAATGAGCTTGATGTACCTGTGATCGCAAAGGAAACCGGCTGCGGTATGTCGCGTCGCACTCTGGCCCGTCTCCGAAAAGCCGGCATTACCACGGTCGACGTCAGTGGAACCGGCGGAACCACCTGGGTGGGTGTCGAAGCGCTGCGCGCACGCGGTGTTCAGGCGCAGCTCGGCGAACTTTTATGGGACTGGGGAGTGCCAACGGCTCCCGCGGTCGCATGGGCAGCACAATCCGGCATGGTGACCATCGCTTCGGGCGGCATTCGCAACGGACTGGACGCCGCGCGGGCCATTGCACTGGGCGCGCGCGTGGCATCCTCGGCACTTCCCTGGCTGCGGGCGACCATGTCACGCGGTGAAGAGGGCGCCGAACAGGTCGCCGAAGAACAGCTGCTCGCCCTGAAAACGGTCATGATGCTGACCGGCTCAGCCGATGTGGCATCTCTCCAGCGCGTACCACGACTTTACGGCAGCGAGCTGCAACAATGGCTGATTCACGCGTGAGCACCGAGCGGGCAGCCGCGTTCACATGTTACGGCGGTATTGGCCACCCACGCTGAACAGGGCATCTGTAATCTGTCCCAGCGAGCATGACTTTACCGTCTCCATGAGCTCGGCGAAGATATTCCCACCGGCCAGCGCCACGTCCTGCAGTCTTTGCAGGGCGGCTGCCGATCGAGGCTGGTTGCGCTTATGAAACGCCTTCAGGTCATCCAGCTGCGCCTGTTTTTCGTCATCTCCGGCTCGCACCAGCTCTACTTCGACCACGCCATCGCCGGCCTGAGGATTCAGAAAGGTGTTCACACCGATGATGGGCAGCTCACCAGAGTGCTTTCGGTGCTCGTACACCATGGATTCTTCCTGAATGCGCGACCGCTGATACATCAACTCCATCGCTCCCAATACGCCCCCACGGTCCGAGATGCGGTCGAACTCGGCCAGAACCGCCTCCTCAACGAGGTCCGTCAGCTGCTCAACGAAATAGGCGCCCTGCAGAGGGTTCTCGTTCCTGAGCATGCCGAACTCACGGTTCAGGATCAGCTGAATCGCCACAGCGCGCCGCACGGATTCCTCAGTAGGCGTTGTAATGGCCTCATCATACGCGTTGGTGTGCAGACTGTTGCAGTTGTCCGCGATGGCATAGAACGCCTGAAGCGTCGTTCGGATATCGTTAAAATCAATCTCCTGGGCGTGCAGCGAGCGCCCGCTGGTCTGAATATGATACTTCAACTGCTGGCTACGCGGGTTGGCGCCATAGAGGTCACGCATGGCGACCGCCCAGATACGGCGTGCGACCCGACCGATCACCGTGTACTCGGGGTCGATACCATTGCTGAAGAAAAACGAAAGGTTACGAGCGAAAAGATCAACATCCATCCCTCGGGAACGATAATACTCAACAAACGTGAACCCGTTTGCCAGCGTGAACGCCAGCTGGGTAATCGGGTTGGCCCCTGCTTCGGCGATGTGATAGCCCGAAATACTGACAGAATAGAAATTTCGAATGTCGCGCTGGTTAAAATATTCCTGAATATCACCCATCATGCGTAGCGCGAATTCGGTCGAGAAAATGCAGGTATTCTGCGCCTGATCCTCTTTGAGGATATCCGCCTGAACCGTGCCGCGCACCTGCGCGAGCACTTCGGCACGAATAGATTCGTACTCGTCTGCGTCCATCACCTGGTCGCCCGAGACGCCCAGCAGCCCAAGTCCGCCGCCATCGTGCGTGGGAGGGAGCTCTCCCCGATACCCCGCAGAGGTTCCGCGTAGTTCCGACGCTTTGCGCTCGGCGATCTCCCATCGGCCCGTGGCCTTCAGGCGTCGCTCGACCGCCTGGTCAATCGCGGTGTTGAAATACATGGCCAGAATCGCGGGCGCTGGACCGTTGATGGTCATGGAGACGCTGGTCGAAGGTGCGATCAGATCAAAGCCGGAATACAGGCGTTTGGCGTCGTCGAGCGTGCACACACTCACACCCGAATTTCCCACTTTTCCCCAGACATCCGGACGCAGAGCGGGGTCGCGCCCGTAGAGAGTCACAGAGTCGAAGGCTGTAGAGAGCCGAATGGCCGGCTGTCCTTTGGACAGGTAATGGAACCGCCGGTTGGTGCGCTCGGGCATGCCCTCACCGGCAAACATGCGTGTCGGGTCTTCGCCGACGCGCTTATAGGGAAACACACCGGTGGTGTAGGGAAACTCGCCCGGAACGTTGCCAAACCAGCGCCAGCGCAGCAGCTCGGACGCTTCGGCTGTTTTCGGAACGGCCACCTTGGCAATTGCCGTTCCGGAAAGACTCTCGGTATAATTTTGCACCCGAATTTGCTTACCACGCACTTCATAGGCGTTTTCGGGGTCGCAGAAGCTGTTCAGCAGGGCAGGAGTCTCGTTCAACAGTTGTGCTGCGGTGGGGTCGAGCTCCTGCTGCAGCTCGTTCCAACGCTGCATGAGTACCTGCAAAACGGGCGAATCGGGCACCTGAACAGCCTGAATTTCCCCCCAGGTCAGCGTTGCAGTCCAACCCAGTTCAACGGCCGCCCTGCGAATGCCATCGGCCCGAAAGACGACCTCTACCTGTTGTTCGCCACGCCTGCGCCAGCTGCGAACAGCGTCGGAGATTTCCGAGAGATAGCGGGTGCGGCGAGCCGGAAGAATCGTCTGCGGCGAGGCAGGAACGCTCGCCAGCGGCTGCCGCTCGATGGGGTGTGGCAGACGCGCATCAAAGAGGTCCGCCAGATGGCTGGCCAGCGCATCGACCCCTGAATCGGCAAATCGATTGGCGCAACACAGGAACACGGGCATGTCGGAAGGCTGCAGTTGGAAGCTCTGCCGATTCCTGATCATCTGGCGGGCGACGTAGCGCTGTGCGTCTTCGGCACCGAACCGGTCCGCCTTGTTGATGGCAACCACCTGTGCCCAGTCGAGCATGTCGATCTTTTCGAGCTGCGATGGAGCCCCATACTCGGGAGTCATCACGTACACGGGGATGTCGCAGACCTCGACGATTTCGCTGCCGCTCTGACCGATGCCGGCTGTTTCGACGAGGATGAGCTGGAAACCTACGGCACGAAGGGCTCGGACGGCATCGCTCGCGGCGGCCGACATGGAACGGTTTGCCTCGCGGGTGGCCATGGACCGCATGAACAAACGAGGATGGCCAGCGGAGTTCATGCGAATCCGATCCCCCAGCAACGCTCCGCCGGTTCTGCGGCGCGTGGGGTCGATGGAGAGCACCGCGATGTGCAGGTCGGGATATCGCTGCAGCAGCCGTCGCACGAGCTCATCGGTGAGCGAGGACTTGCCCGC
>Ga0169931_10000624_pt1 | contig 58843 bp, 43 predicted proteins | sample Kivu_15m_20L_FD_129675 | JGI IMG/M metagenome (GOLD analysis project Ga0169931, IMG submission 129675) | Freshwater microbial communities from Lake Kivu, Western Province, Rwanda to study Microbial Dark Matter (Phase II) - Kivu_15m_20L... | ecosystem: Environmental > Aquatic > Freshwater > Lake...
CCCGAACGGGTGCAAGACGTGAGCCCGTACGCGGCATCCATGCCTGCGCCGGCATCGAAACCACGCCAGCGGGCAGGTCGCTCCACCGTCCAGTCACGGGCTGGCGCTGCGTCGTGTCGCAAGCTCCGATCTGGATGACCGGGCAACTCGGCCGGCCGGCTGCAGCCGCCACGCCACTTCACCGGATTGGGGGTTGAGCAAGACCCGACGTTGTGCGACACCGGAGCCTTCTTTGCCACTGCTTCGCCGGACATACCCACCATGACGACATCGCGTTACCCCAACCTGCTCGCCCCTCTCGATCTTGGCCACGTTGTGCTCAGGAATCGTGTGCTCATGGGGTCGATGCACGTGAACCTGGAGCACGATCCCGGACCGCTTCGCCGCATGGCCGCTTACTTCGCGCGCCGGGCCGAGGGTGGCGTCGGTCTGATGGTGACCGGCGGTATTGCACCAAACATCGAAGGCTGGACCAGCCCGTTCTCGGGCCGCATGGCTACGCCACTCGACGTGTGGCGCCATCGTTATGTGACAGACGCCGTGCATGAGGCGGGCGGCCGTATCGCGATGCAGATTCTCCATACAGGGCGGTATGCCTATTCGCCGCTCGCGGTGGGTCCGTCGGCGATCAAATCGCCGATCACGCCCTTTAAACCCCGCGCCCTCACAAAGTCAGGCATCGCGCGCACCATCCGTGACTTTGCCCGCGCCACCCGACTCGCCAAACAGGCCGGCTACGACGGCGTCGAAGTCATGGGCAGCGAAGGCTACCTGATCAACCAGTTCATTGCGGCACGCACCAACAGGCGCACGGACGAATGGGGTGGATCCTTCGAGAACCGCATTCGTTTTCCCATCGAGGTTGTAAAGGCTTGCAGGGCTGCGGTCGGCCCCGAGTTTATTATTATTTACCGCCTGTCCATGATCGACCTCGTACAGGACGGTTCGACGTGGGACGAAGTGGTGACGCTCGGTCAGCGGATTGAGGAGGCCGGCGCATCCATCATCAATACCGGGATTGGCTGGCACGAGGCACGAATCCCGACCATTGGCACCATGGTGCCGCGCGCAGCATTCTCATGGGTGACCCACCGCATGAAAGGCGAGGTCAGCATTCCTCTGGTCACGAGTAACCGCATCAACATGCCCGACACAGCCGAGCAGGTGCTCGCGGACGGACACGCCGATATGGTGAGCATGGCGCGCCCTTTTCTGGCCGATCCGGACTGGGTCAACAAGGCAGCGCAGGAAAAGGCCGATGAAATCAACACCTGCATCGCCTGCAATCAGGCTTGTCTGGACCATGTATTCCAGCGTAAGCCTGTATCCTGTCTGGTGAACCCGTACGCAGGGCGTGAGACAAAACTGGTGATGCGTGCTGCTTCGGTGCGCCGCCATGTGCTGGTCGTGGGCGCCGGACCGGCCGGTCTTGCATGCGCAGTGGAGTCAGCTCGGCGTGGCCACAGGGTCACCATATTCGAGGCGGATTCGAAAATTGGTGGGCAATTCAATATGGCCAGGCGTGTTCCCGGAAAAGAGGAGTTTAATGAAACCCTCCGCTATTTCGGAAGGCAACTGGCGCTGCAAGGCATCGATGTGCGCCTGAATACCCGCGCTACCGTAGAAAATATTCGCGCAGAAAATCCTGACCATGTCATTCTTGCGACCGGCGTTATTCCGCGCACCCCTTCGATACCGGGAATCGATCATGCGTCGGTTCTCTCGTATGTGGATGTGCTTCGCAACGATGCGAAGGTCGGTAAGAAGGTCGCCATTATTGGTGCGGGTGGTATTGGATTTGATGTCGCTGAATTTCTGGTACACGATCCGCCCAGGGCGACGAATTTTCAGGATTTTCATGCGACCTGGGGTGTGGATACCCGGCTGGCTACCCGCGGCGGCATGGTCACGCCGGATGTTCCGCATGCAGACCGGGAGATATGGCTCTGCCAGCGCTCCGAGACCAAAGTGGGTGCAGGGCTTGGCAAAACAACCGGGTGGATTCATCGTAGCTCACTCGCCAATATGGGCGTGACCATGATGCCCGGCTGCAGCTACGAAAAAATCGACGATCAGGGTCTGCACCTCACCATCAACGGTCAGCAGAAGGTGCTCGACGTCGACAATATCATCATCTGTGCAGGTCAGGAGCCGCTGCGCGAGCTCTTTGGAGGCCTCACCGCCACCGGCATGTCGGTCACCCTCATTGGTGGGGCCGATGTCGCATCAGAGCTCGATGCCAAACGCGCGATTGAACAGGGGACCGAGGTGGCGCTGGCGCTGGCGTAATTCGATTCAGCCCAGCACCCACACCAGCGCCCCCAGGGTCACAAAGCTGAGCGGAATGCCCACAGCGACCATCAGGCCACAAAGGGCAGGGTCCAGCTTGTGCTCAGCTGCGATAATGCCGGCCGTAATCATGGGGGCCATGCCGGCTTCCAGCAACGTCACCTTCGGTACCAGACCACTCAATCCGAGGCCCGTGAGCATCGCAATGCCAGCCATCAGCGCGGGCGCCACAATCAGCTTCAGGAATAGCCCCAACGAGAGGTCGGGCGCACGGGCCTTCACCTCACCCAGACGCAGCTGAAATCCTACCGAAAAAAGCGCCAATGGAGCGAGCGTGGACGCCAGCGTTTGAAATACACTTCGAGAAGCTCCTGAAATCGAGGCAGGAACTGAAAAAGGCAATATTTCTGGTGTTACCAGCGCCCTGCCAAGCGTAGCGGCAATGCAAAGGGCAATAAACGGAGGAAACGTCACCACCCGTTGCACAATCAGGCGAATCGAAGGTTCACCGGCTGACATGCGGGCTGCAGTGATCAGTCCGAGTGTGGAAAGTGTCAGGAAAGAACCCAACTGGTCGGCGACGAGTGCAACCGGTACGCCGTCTGTGCCATAAAAGGCCTGTGTCATGGGCAGGCCCACAAAACTGGTGTTGCCCAGACCGGCTGTCAGCATCAGGCAGCCGGTGGTGGCGTTGTCCCAGCGCATGACCTTGCGTAAGGACAGCACGATTCCGGAAATGGTCAGAAAGACAATCCACGGCATGAGTGCCGGGAACGCCAGCTCGGCCCGAAACTGCATGCCGGGTACATGCAGAAAAACGACTGCAGGCAATGCGACGTGCACAATCCATGAATTGATGACCGGTGGAGCATTGTCCGGCATGCGTCGTGTCAGGCGCAGAGCAATGCCAAGCACAAAGCACAGAATCAGAAGGACGAGATTATTCACGGGCGATATCGACTCAGGGACGGATGGTCGGCAGGTGAGCGTGGTAGCGTTGCCGCATCGGGTACGCAAGCAACCCGCGAGCCCGATTGTGCGTATCGTGGCCGGTGTGATCGGGCATGAATCATAACCGCAGCGCTTTCGCACAGGGCCGTCCCGCACCCCGTTTTATCGGTGCGCCTTGTGCGCCATGTCAAAATCGACCGCACCGGCGTCGAATCTACGCAACATCTGGCGCGATGCGACGACATACCGGGGGATGGCATCATCGTTTTCTGTCTTGTTCCCCCAGAGTCGCCATGCAGTACGCGCCTTTTCGTCTGGATGATGCGGCTTGCCCGACTGATGGAACTCGAAAAACATGCTGGAGTCCCTTCACCGAAGTTCGCCTGTTGCTCGGCTATGTGGGCCGAGTTAGATTCCCGAGAGACTCTCGCTTTGCGAGCGCCGTGGAGCACACCGTGAATGAATCTGCCGCACACAGCTCCCTTGATTTCGGGCATATGACCGAAGCGGAGCGTCACCGCATTTTGCTCGACGCCAACGAACGCCAGACACGACTCTACGAAGAGCGCCTGAAGGAAGGTGAGCGCCGTGGCCTCGAGGAAGGTGAGCGCCGTGGGCTCGAGGAAGGTGAGCGCCGCGGGCTGCTTGCCGCGGCGCGTGCTGTATTGTCCGTGCGCCGTTCTGCCGGCGAGGTGGATTCGGCCATTTCTGTGCTGGAGCGATGCGCCACCAACGATGAGATTAAAGTCACCCTGACCAATCTGTTGCGCTGAGGTTGCGTCGTTGAGAATCTCAGGCGAGCGGCCAGCGGCAGAGGAATCAGGCTTCTGGCCTGTAGCAAAATCCCTTACTCCCCGCGAGCCGCGCGTTGCAAACGCTCCAGTACCAGCGCGCGGTTCTGGTGCCATTCGCGCGCGGTCACACGGACGTGTTGCCAGCCTCGAGCGGATAGCACGCCAGGGACATGCACCCAGCGTTCATGTGCGCCATGCTCCTGATGTCCTTCGTCACAGAGCACCGCCACACCATAGTGACCTGACTTGCCCGGTTGACCCATCGCCAGAGGAATCCGGAATTCCGATGTCCCCAGATCGGTGTCGCACTGCAGCCCGGCTGCCCGCAGAGCATCGGCGATCTGTACTGCCAGCGGCACACGATGGCGAGCAAACCGCCCTTCACTCACCACGCTGCGCGAAATCGGTGCTCGCGACGATCGGACAAGCTCCAGTGTTCGTTCGGCCTGCGACTGCCGACCGTGTGCGACGTGATGGGTGAAATCCAGAAACGCCCTGAAGAGACGCGGCCCGTCATTCGTCGCCGTCGATGTGCTCAGTTGGGCCGGTTCGAACGACGCGACAATGACCGTCTCGCGTCGCGCGCGTGAGACGGCAACGTTAAGACGCCGCTCTCCACCGCGCTGTCCCAGTGGCCCAAAACGAGCCGGCACATAGACCTCGGTGCCGCCGACAGAGCCCTTCTTGCGCCGCTCTACGGGCGCGTGGCCGAGCGAGAACACGATCACATCGCGCTCGTCGCCCTGTACCGCTTCAATGTTTTTCACAAAGGGGCGCTCATCAAGCCGTTCACTCGCCATCGCCGTGTCGTATCGCTGCCCGAAATCCGGATCGGATTGCCGGCGCGCCTCAATCTCGTCGTACACAACCTTTCGTTGCTGAATATTGAACGTGACAACGCCAATACTGGGTACCTTTTCGCGGCGTAATAACTCTGCCATCTGATCGACCACGACACGCGCCTCGATGGCATTGGCGCCATTCGCATAGGATCCGTCTGGTACGTTTACCCAACGAATGGCCGTAGAAACGGACCGTGCCACCGTCGCTGGAATTGTGCGCAAATCACCTCCGTACATGGAGTGATTCGAGAACGCGATAAGCTCTTCATAAAGACACCGATAATGCCATTTCAGTCCGGTGCGCGGCACGCGCCCACGCGCAAGCACCAGCAATGATTCCGCGTCCAGTACGTCGGTGGCCTGACCGTCCTCATCGACCAGGACTTCCTCTTCGTCGCCACCTGTGGACTCAAAAAATGACGTCGGCGGCATCTGCTGCTCGTCGCCTGCCACCACCACCCGCCTGCCTCGCAGCATCACCGGTAACCCGTTCTGCACCGTACATTGCGATGCCTCGTCCATAATAATCAGGTCAAACAGAGGCTCGCGCGGAAACAACACAGCCAGTGTTTCGGGCGACAATAACCACACCGGCAATGCGTCCAGCAGCCCTGACGTGGCATATTGCCGCATAAAGGAACGGAGGGTCAGAATATTGCGCTGCTTGCGAGCATCTTTCAGCATATTCTCGCGCGCAGCCTGCACTGGCGTGCGACGAGCGCGATATTCTGCACCCGGCTCTGTCAGCAATTCATTCTGGTCCCGCAATTGCAAAATGCGGTCAACCTCAGCCGTCGCCAGTTGCCGATGTTTCTGCTGAAGCGCCTGCTCAGCGGTGACCTCGTCTCCAAACGAAGTGGGCCTGTCAGTCTGCGCCACATCGCTCTGCTCCTGCTCGACTCTTTGTATCCAGGCCTCGGCCCACGTCCGAACCAGAACATCGGTCCACTTTCCCGGTGCGGGTGATACGGCGCTGTCAACGAGCGATAACAGAATCGAGGTTGCGCCCCCCAGCGAGCCTTCGAGCTCGCGTACGCGTCGCGCCAACTCAGATACCCGCGCCTGATCGCGCTGCCACGCTGCATGCAGTTGTTGCGCCGTCGTCGAGGTCGGAGACGACGATATCCATGGCAGGTGCGCCTGCACCCTCGATGCCTGTGCGGCCAGCGCCTGACGCGACTGCCACCAGCCCAGCAACGTGGTAAGTCGGGCCTTCCATGCGTCCACTCCATCGTGGCCAGCCTGCACCGGAAGGGCCGAAGCAGCCTGCAGCTGCGCCTGGTGCGTGAGGGCCAGCCGAACAATCGACTGCGTCCTACCCGCCGCCATCGCGAACGCTGCGGCTCCCTGCGCATCGGTGGGCAGCAACAGCGGGTTCCGGACGGCTGTCGTCAGCTGGGTGGCCTGTCTCCAGAAGGCCGCGGCACGAAGCCGTGACTGTACCGCTTCCACCAGCTGCCGATCGACGGCATCGGCGCTTCGCTCGGGCCACTGCGCGGCCAGCGCACGCCGAACCACCCCGCGCGCACCCCACCACGCCAACACAAAGAAACGCAGAAACCGATCCACCCAACGCACCAGCACTGGCATCGCCAGCGTGAGCTCCGTGGATGGCTCAAAGTTGACCCGTCCGCCCGCGTGCACCACGTCTGCCGCGCCCTGTTGCCACGCCTGCCACGTCTGCGACGCGAGCTCCAGCACGCCGGGCTGTTGTGGCGCAACACCCAGCATCGCAGCCAGAAGCTGAACCTCATTGCCGCCCTGCACCTGTGAAAGCTCATTGTGCAGCTGCTGTACAACACCGAGCGCTCGCTCAACAGGCTCGTGCGGTTGAGGCACCTGGGGCGCAAAGGTCTCGTAATGCGCAGCCGCCTGTTGCAGCGCCAGCAAATCGGCCGAAAACTGTGCTGCGGTCTGCGGTGTCTGCTGCGCGAACTGTGCGACCAGCGGTACGTGTGGCGGTGAGGAACGCCAGACGGAACCCTGAACCAGAAGGTCGGCCCAGTCGCGCAGACCCTCGACATGCCGACAAACGGTCTCCATACGGGCGTCATCGGCTGCCGTCAGGTCCACGGGCGTGCGCAGTGGCTCGGCCGGAATCGCGGATGCAAGCTCATGCAGCTGCCCCAGTGACATGCCGGCGCCCTGAATCGTCCGAATCAGGGGCGCGCGTCGGCCGAGGAGAGCATTTTCGAGGGCGTTGGTTTCTGAAACGATCCCCTGAAGGGTGTGGGGGTTCCAGCCTGTACGAGGGGTAGATTCCAGCCGGGCTGCGATTTGCCCGTACAGGCTTTTTCGGTCGTCGTTCAGGTCATGTACCACGGCCAGGAGATGGCGCATTCCCTGCGCGTCCAGACGTTGCACGACGACATCAATCGCGGCTCTCTTCTCGCACACCACCGCGACCTTCAGCCCCCGCCCAAGTGCGTCGGCCACCAGATTCACAATGACCTGACTTTTTCCGGTACCCGGTGGACCATCGACGACGAGCGCGCGCGCACGCCGGGCTGTCTCGATGACCTGCCGCTGGCTAGGGTCGGCTCCAATCACCGGAATGACCGGCGGCGCGTTGTCGGATGACGGTCCGAACGGCAGGGCGGCCGACCGCGTCATGTCCGCAGGCGACTCGGGGTTGGCTGCTCCGCTCGTGCTCCCAAGCGTATTTCGCCAGGTCGCCGGGAGAATCTCGAAAGCACAACCCATCACCTGTTCGAGCGCTAATTCCGGGTTGGCCAGGTCTTTCAGCAGCCCGTCATAATCCGGCAATAAATCAGAGCCGGATTGTGGAAATAATCCCAATACAGCGTGCTCTTCAATTTCAAATCGGTTCCCTTTCCACTGCGAAACCTCGGCGGTACGATCGCGAAATGCGCTGAGTTTTCCCTGCAGGGTAAACCGCGGAAAACCCAGCTGTTCGAGTTCGCGCAGCAGCGCCTCGGGGTTTTCACTGGCCAGGGTGTCCAGTCGGTCAGACAGCGAGTCGTCGAACCCGAACGATAATTTCGAGAACGCCGCGCGAACAAAGGCATGGTTGGCGATGGGTTCTTCGTCGGGTCGCGGTTGCAGCGTGAACCCGCGAGCGCCTGCGCTGTCGCGCACCAGCTGCGCTGGAAACAGCACCAGAGGCGCCCGAAAATAATAACCGGCCGCAACACCACAAATGAATGGATACCCCACATAGAGCACATTGGCGCCTGTTTCGTCTGTCCACGCACGTGATTCGCGCTCCAGGAGGCGCAAATCGGACGCCATGCGAGCCGCTACCTCAGAGCGTTGAATATCGGCACCGTCAACCAGCCGCACGGGCCGACTGTCGCGCAGTAACGCCACCACGCGCTCTGACATGCCCACCGAAACACCTTCGAGGCTGTGAAGGTCAAACGCGCTCGATGGCCGAATTTTGGACAGCCGCACCGAAGGGCTACGGCCATCGCCCGACACCAGCTTCTCGCGGAGACGGGCGACCGCCCTGCGAAGCTTTTGTCGCTCGGGTCCGAGCTCGGCGACCGACGATCCTGATGGCAGTTGACGCGATGCAAGCGCCTGAGACGTAAGAGAAAAATGTAGAAGCGTCTGCGTCGGTAGTGACAGGTCCAACGCCGGCGTGTGTTGCAGCTCCGGGTGTTGCAACAGCGGCAGCAGGTAGTCAAAAGCCGATGCGTTCCACTCGTCCCGACCCGCCAGCGCCAGCAGGCGCGCAATCGTGGCCGAGCCTTCGCCGCGTCGCCAGGTACCTCGCAACCACGCCTGCAGGGCGGCCTCGGCCTCGGCACGGCGCACCGGCAACCTTGGCGATGCCGGTGGCTGCTCGTTCGGGTCGTCGGACTCCGGAGCCATGGTGACGGCGCGCATTCCCGACTGCAGCACGGACTCAAAGATGGCGCTGCACCCCAGTACTTCACCGATCTGCTGGTACATGGCCACCTCGGAGGGGCGCACCAGACCATCCGCAAGCACCATCTGCCAGAGAATATTCGCAAACGAGCGTTTGGCAGCGTCCGTGAGGGCAGTCACGAGCGCCGCCGACTCCGTAAACCGTTCATGCGCGATGTCTTCGTTCAGAAAGTCTGTCCAGTTGGGCACCGTCTTCGCGAACATGACCTCCAGTGCTTCGCGCTCACGCTCGTCCAGCTCTCCGTCGGCCAACGCGATCAGGCAACAGCTGGCCAGTGCAACCGCATGCACTTCGCTGATCTCGTCGGTAATCGAGACCCGCAGCTCTATGCGGTCCACCTGTCCCAGAAGCCGCTGCAGCCGTTCGTTCACCGCGTTGAGCGTCAAGTCTGCGCCTTGAGCCCCAGTGAGCGCACTGAACACGTCCGTTTGCGAGAAAAGCCAGATGGCAAAGGCGCGCAGCGAGTGCTCGGGGTGGGTCAGACCGGCAACTGATTTGCCCGATTTTTCCAGCGACTCCATGAGTTCACGAGCCTGCGCTACGTACGCTTGCGTGTCCCAGGTGAGCGCTCCCGGTGGCAGACCGGTCGTGACGATCATGCTGAGTCGCAGCATCGACTCCGCATCGCCGGTCGCAAGTACGCCAAACCGGTCCGCGGTGATTTCCTGAGACATCAGAAGGCGGGTGGCGGCCAACGTGGCGGCGCCACGCTTCCCGTCGTGCACGGTCTGATGAGCGGCCAACGACTCCCTCAGCAGAGGGTTGGTGTGCCCGTGCGCCAGCCAGTGGCCCAGTTCGTGACCAAAGACGGCGACCAGCTGCCGAGGCTCCAGCGTGGTGAGCATGCGACCGGATAACTCGACGATGATCGGTTGCTCGACCAGATGCATGGCTGCATTGTCCTGACCTGCTGACTGATAGAGCTCGGCAGATGACTGAATACGCAGACGCCAGAGTGCCGTCTGCAACGCCTGTATGGCCTCGGGCGCCATCGTGGCGGTCAATTGCAGGGCAGTCGCTCGAATCGAGCGCCGAATCTGTTCGGCGTCCGGTACGTCGAGCGTGTCGGTTGCTGTCAGGTGCTCGCGCAACGCCTGAGCGGCCTGCCTCTCCCCGGGAAAGCGCAAGGATTCAACATCAAATTTTCGGATTGGATTCGCCCAGTCGGGCAAAACAGACAGCATCTGTGAGGTCATGGCACCCGGCAGGAAAAGGAGCGGCGGCTGACGTGGTAGCAGGGTTTCGGCGCGTGTTCAACGCAGGGCGCGCTCCCACAACCATGCCGAGAGCGCTACCGGGTGAACCTTTGGCAGAAATAATGTCGTGAAAATGGCCTGATAATGAATGAAAACCCGGCGCTCCATCATCAGCGGGTGGTGCTCTGACTGTCGCCCCGAGTCATACGATACATGGGCTGCAGCAGAATAGCGGCCGTAATTCTGAAGTAATCTTGTGTCTGGGAGCAGGGGGCTCGTCGTATCTCAGCCGTAAGGTTATTCCCCGCTGTCTCACGAGTTTGCAGGAAACACACGGGTCGTCGAAAGGTTTCGTGGCTGCGGTGCGGTCATTCGTTCGCACATCTCACGCATTCCACGTCGCCACTGCTATGCCCCGGGTGTAGCGCTGGCGCACCAGGCAGCCGCAGGAATGTCTTGCCAAATGGACCTCTGCTGGCCAGATTACGGTCGCTCTGGCTGTTTCTACCCCCTTTTGTTGTGAGTGATCATGCGAACCCTTGTGTATGGACTTTCTGCTGTTGCGCTGGCTCTGATTGTGTCTGCGTGTGGCGGTGATCCTGTCGCCGGCGATGACTGTGGCTATCAGGAGACCGGCAATATCTTCTGTGCCGAAGGGGGCAAAGTGCTCGAATGTACGTTCGTGGACGCCGAGCGACGCTGGCGTGAGGTGGCAACCTGCCCGGATGGCACCAGCTGTCAGACAACGGATGATTTCCGTGGGTTTGCCTGCGAGTAGGGCGTAGCTGCGTAGCTTGGTTTCTTTACCGGATTACGCTGAGCGACGCATCGGGTGATTGTGGAATCTGTCCGACTTCTCCTGGTTAGTTCGGGTCTGGTACAGGCGAGTCGCTGGTCGGTTGTTTGTGGACGGCCAGCAGCGGGCCCAAGGGTACGGGCAGGGCGAAGGTCGGATAACGGGCGCCCTGAAACCACGCACGCGAGATGCTCCCGTCCAGATAAAGCGCGTTGGTCACTCCCAGACCGTCTCGCAGGGCGATGGCAAATTGCCAGAAACTCACGGGATTCAGGCTGATGGCACACACCAGCCGAGTGCCGTCCGTTGTGCCCACCGCGTTGCGTACGTTCAGGTATGTTGAATCTGGAATGAATGCAGGGTGAACCTCGCCGTCCAGCAGCAACATCGGGCCTGACTGCGTGGCATGGATCACGTCCGCGACTTCCTGAGCCATGAAGGCTTCGGTCTCTGCGATAATGACCCTTTCGGGAAGCACGGCGAAGACGCCGTTGGGCAGCAAAAAGAAGTTGCCGTCGCCATCACCGCGCACCAACGGGTGCCCCTGTGTGCTGTTCTGTACCCAGTAGCCCACCGGCTCGCCCGACGGGTGGTACATGCCTGCGTTCATGACCAACCACGGCTCATCCCCGGCCTGCAGCAGCGCGGTCGCCCACCGTGACGGCGATTCCCAGAGTTGACCGGCGTCATCACGCAGTCCGAATGTGACATCGAAAGCCCGCAGGTCAAACGCCGCCACAAAGTAGGCACCGCCCTGATACTCCCACTCTCCTGCTACTACCCCATCGGGCCAGTTTGTGCCCGTCAGCAGACCATCACGCACCAGCGCCGCGTCCAGTGGCGGCCGAGGCGCAGGAGGTAGAGCCGTGGGCAGCGCAGTGGAGGGAGGTGCTGCGATCGGAGCGTGAGCGCTCAGGTCCTGCACGTCCGGGTGATGCGCATTGGCTGGCTGAATTGTCGTCGCCATGGAGCCGTCCGCCGCGCCCGGGTTTGGTTGCAGGGGTGTTGCAGGCTGCGGCGCACTGGGTGTCAGGCAGGCAGCGCAGCTCACAATGGACCCGAAAAGAAGGAGTCTGGCCAAAAGGCTCTTGCGCACGCGTCCGCTCCGGCGATGCCTGTGGTTCCCGAGGCAGGTGTCGTCACCCGGATGCCCGCATCGTTGATAGAACCGGCGCGCAAAGGCAAGTTGTACGGCATGTGTCCGCCTCCACCGGGGTCCGACGACGACTGCATCCGTTGTGCACGGTTTCGCTGCTGTGAGTCGGTGGTCAGACAGGAGCACGCGCGAAGTCGTCGCCATTCGCCGGGTTCGCCCGTCGTGGCCCGAGCCCCCACAACGTTGACGCCCCCGCGCCACCGTGGTGAGTACGCGCTGGCGTCGAGCAACGGGAGTCACGATGGACACGGTAGAACAGGATGCGAGTCAGGGGCTGGTGCCATCCCGCCGACTGTGGTGGATACTGGTCGCCGTGGTGTTGAGCGTCGTGGTGTACGCCACTGGGCCGCGCCCCTGGGGTCAGGTGGCGCCGACGCTGTTGCTGGAGCGTGGCGAGGTGCTGTTGTTGGAGGGGGTCTGGCCTGAAGAGGGTGCGTTGATCGCCGACGGTGGTTCGGGCGCCGCGGCCGTTGCTGCCGTGGGTGAGGTCAACCGCGTGGACCTTCAAGGTGATGTTGCTGCGGTGCCCGTTTTGCCGTTACAGGTGCGTCCGTCCGCCTCCTGGGCAGCCGACCGTCCGGTGAGGGTCTGTGTGCAGGGCGGCGATGGTTCAGAGACCCTGCGCATGGTCGGCGCGGATGGGCGTTCCACGATGCTGCCCATTTCGCGCACTGTGAGCGACGACGGATGTGCATGGGCCGAGCTCCGTCCGCCGACAAACGCGCGGCTGGCGCTGGCGCTGATGGTGTTCATTGTGCTTTTGCTGGTGGCCGAAGCGATACCGCTGCACCTGACGGCATTGCTGGTGCCGGTTCTGGTGGCTGGAGCGGGGATTCTGAACGCGAAGCTGGCGCTGGCGCCCTTTTTTCACCCGACCATCGCATTGTTTCTGGCGGGCTTTGTCATTTCTGAGGCGCTTCATCAGAGCGGTCTGGACCGGCTGATGGCATTACGTTTGGTGCGCGCGGCAGGTCAGTCGCCGCTACGGGTATTTGCGGCGATCGTGGTCAGCACGGCATTTTTGTCGCTGTGGATGTCGAATACCGCCGCGATGGCGGTCGCGTTGCCTATCGTGATGGCTGCCACCGCTCCCATGCGGGATGACGGATTTCGTCGCGCCATGATTCTGGCGTGCGCCTATGCCGCGACCATTGGTGGCATTGGTTCTGCGATTGGTACGCCGTCCAACCCTCTGGCGCTGGCCTATTTGTCGCAGGTACGCGAGGAGCCCGTCGTATTTGTGGACTGGTTCTGGTTTGGCCTGCCTTTTGTGGTGCTTTTTCTGCCTGTCATGGGCGCCATTGTGTGGGGTCGTGCGTCGCAGACCATTGAGCGGGGTGCCTTTGCCACCGCGATGCAGGAGCTGGACGCGACCGATCGTCGCAGCGGATTATCGCGGACGCAGTGGAAAGTGTTGGCGGTGTTTCTGGTTGTAATTCTGCTGTGGTTCACCGAGGAATATCATGGCGTCGAGGCTGGGTTATGTGGTCTGGCAGGTGTGGTGACGCTTGGAACGCTGAACCTGCTGGATCGTCAGACCTTTCGTCATATCTCATGGGAATCCCTGCTTATTTTCGGCGGGGGGCTCTGTCTGGGTGACGCGCTCGTCGCGTCGGGAGCCTCAGACTGGATCGCTACGCGTCTGGCGATTCTTGCGGCCTTGCCGCCGAACGTTGCGGTTGGCCTGGTAGGTTTGCTGACTCTCGTTCTGTCTGCCGTGGCGTCAAATACCGCGGCAGCGGCGACGATTTTACCGCTGACCATCCCGTTGGCCGCTGTGATAGGTGTGAACCCGACTCAGCTGATTGTGACGGTCGCGATTGCCTCCTCGATTGACTTCGCGCTGGTGGTAGGCACACCACCCACCATGATTGCCTATTCCACCGGTCTGTATACCTCGGGTTATATTTTTCGCCGGGGTATTTTGCTGGATGTACTGGGTCTGGCGCTGCTGGTGCTGCTGCTGCCTGTCTTCTGGCAATGGTCGGGGATGCTTTGAGGCATGCCGCGTAGCACCGAGAGCGGGTGCGTTATTTCACGCGTAAGCCTGATCCATGCTGGCCATGATTGGCCGGAGGCAGGCAGGGCGCCGTAGCCCCGCCTGTTCTCACAGATGACCGATAAGTTCGTTGGTCCAGTAGCTGTCGACGGGCAGGGTCGCGCTCACCTGGCCGGTGCGAAGCATCCACGCGTTCAGTGCGTTGTAATACTCAGTATCGAGCGAGAAAACGGTGGTAAAGCAACCGACAGTAGCTTCGAAGATGCCAGCCGTGAGTGCGTCATTGAAGTCTGCCCGGGCATGTTCCGCATACATACGCCGCGCATCTTCGGGGTGTTCGGCGGTAAATTGAACGGCCCTGTGAAGAATGGCACAGAGTGTCGAAAAATCGTCCCGTCTCTCTTTCAGCAAGCGCTTCGATGTAATCAGAATCAGCTGACAGAAGTCCGGTACTCCCCAGTCCTGCAACGCGAAAAAGTCGACATTCATGTCGCGATGGCGTGCTTCGATGACCTCGAAATTATAAAAAATCAACGTCGCCAGGTCGGCTTTATTCTCGGCGATGGCATTGGTGTGAAAAAATCCGTTATTGACGGGGATAATTTCGGCCTGTTCAGGACCGCCGTCCGCTTCAATCATGGTACGCACAATGGCCGGTCCACCTGGTCCGGGCGCACCCGGGTACTGCAGGCGCTTACCGACCATGTCCCGCGGACGCTCGATTCCCTTGCCCCGCTCGTACATGACGCCGCCGCGGGTGTGCAGAAACCGTGCGAATCCAACGAGTGGTGCGCCTTCACAGGCGTCGTCCACCAGATGCAGTGGCTCGGTGACGGCGACATCAATCTCACCGGCCTGAATGGCGGCCAGCGCATCCAGATGTTCTGCCGGCTCGACCAGCTCGATCTGCAAACCCGCCTCGGCGAACCAGCCAAGTTTCTGGGCAACGATAAATGGAACGTGGTCCGGGTTCAGAAACCACTCCAGTGCAAGACGAATGGTGCGCATGCGCATTACTCCGCGTACAGTTTGGCGAGCTCGACAATCACTTCGACGGCCTTGTGCATATCGCGTGACGAAATCCACTCGAACCGTGAGTGAATATTCTGCTGCCCTGCAAAGATATTGGGGGTAGGCAGGCCCATGAACGACAGTCGAGAGCCGTCGGTTCCACCACGAATGGCGCCACGGTGCACGGGTATATCGGCGCGCTGCATGGCTTTCTCGGCGAGGTCAACCACGTGCGGGTGCAGCTCGAGCACTTCGCGCATGTTTCGATACTGCTCCCGCACGCTTACGGTGTACGACGAGCCGGGGTGGCGAGCGACAGCCGCTTTCGCGAGCTCCTCGAGCATGGCTTCATGACGTGCCAGTGCAGCCGTCTCGAAGTCGCGAATAATGAATCGGACGATCGTCTGGTCTACCGACGCCTCGACCGCGTTCGGGTGTACGTAGCCCTCCCGGTCATCGGTGGTTTCGGGCGAGAGGCTATCTGCCGGGAGCGACGCGATAAAGTCAGCGGCGACCTTCACCGAGTTGACCATCCGCTTCTTCGCGTAGCCCGGGTGGGTGTTGAAGCCGGTGAACGTGACGGTCATCGCATCGGCCGAGAAGCTCTCCATTTCGAGCTCACCGAGCAGGCCGCCGTCGAGGGTGTAGGCGCACTCGGCGCCGAAGCGCGCCACATCGAAGTGATCTGCGCCGCGCCCGATCTCTTCGTCGGGGGTAAAGCCCACACGAATCCTGCCATGGGGGATTTCGGGGTGCGCGAGCAGATACTCGGCTGCTCCCATGATCTCTGCGATACCCGCTTTATCGTCCGCACCGAGCAGGGTCAGCCCCGAGGCAGTAATGATGTCGTGGCCGATGTGTTCATTCAGATAAGGCGCCTTTTCGGGCGTGATCACAAACTGCGGCGCATCCGGTAGCGTAATGGCCGTGCCCTGATACCGGGTGTGGCGAATGGGTTTTACGTTCTCACCACTCATTTCGGGGGATGTATCGACGTGCGCGATGAACCCGATGGTGGGAATCTCGCGGTCGGTGACGGTGGCGGGGATGGTGGCGAACACGTAGCCCCACTCATCAAGCTCGACGTCCTGAGCACCCATGGCGCGAAGCTCGTCGGCGAGCAGTCGCAGCAGGTTCCACTGGCCGGGCGTAGAGGGAAACGTTTCGGACGCTTCGTCGGCGCGGGTGTCTATGGTGACGTACCTGAGAAAGCGTTCAACGACGGTGGAGGAGTAGCGCGGGAACGACATGCGAGGGTCGGGGTGAGAGCAGAGCCGAAGTGACCACGTGTGATTACTGCCGCCCTGCCCATTCGGCAACCCCAGCCTGCGCCGTACGACGGTAGTGTGGACTAAGGTGTGTTTGGCCGGTGCGTTCCATGGGCCTGTCGGACCGGGGCGCTGTACGCTGCGGCTGGAATGTGCGAACACGAAGGAGGATGCAGCCAGAGGTGTTTTATGCAGGTAGACCCAGATGTGATTGTCGTCGGTTCGGGAGCGGGCGGCCTTGCCGCCGCGGTAACGCTGGCACGTGCAGGGCAGAAGGTGCTCGTGCTGGAGCAGCATTATCTGCCGGGAGGTTGGTGCCACAGTTTTCCGCTGGGCGGCTTTTCGTTCAGCCCCGGCGTACACTACGTGGGTGCACTGGGCGAAGGTGGGTACATGCGCAGGGCGTACGAGCGCCTGGGCGTATGGGATGATATGAAGTGGTTGCCGCTGAATCCGGACGGCTATGATCATGTCTATCTGGGGCAGGAGCGGTTTGATATTCCGGCTGGTAAGGAACGTTATCAGGAGCGTCTGATTGCGCGATTTCCGACAGAAGCGGATGGGATTCGGCGGTACTTTGAGGCTGTCACCGTGATGGCAGCGGAGCTGATGGCGTCGGCACATGCTGATACGCTAAAGGCGCGTGCAAAATTGCCGTGGCAAATGCGGCATGTGCTCCGCGACGGCCTTCTTCCGTTGAGCCGATTTCTGGACCGATTTACGAAGCATCCGCAGCTGCGTGCCATTCTTTCGATGCAGGCGGGTGACCATGGTGTTGCGCCATCGCGTGCGCTTACCGCGTTGCATGCTGCGATTGTGGCCCATTACTTCGATGGTGGCTGGTATCCCGAAGGTGGGGCCAAATCAATTCCGCGCGCGTTCATTCGGGAATTACGCCGAAATGGAGGTGAGATTCGGGTCAGTACGCGTGTGCAGGAAATTCTGGTCGATGGAAAAGGTGGTATGGCGCGCGCCGCAGGCGTTCGCCTGGCCGATGGTACAGAGATTCGCGCCAGACAGGTGATTTCGAATGCGGACCCGGGAATTACGTGGGGCAGGCTGGTGCCTCGGGAACACGTGCCGGGCAGTATTCAGGCGAAGCTGAGGAAAACAAAATATTCGGTGGCCAGCCTTGGTCTGTTTATGGGCGTTGAGTGTGATGCAGAGGCGATGGGGCTGGACTCGGGGAATTACTGGTTCAATCGAAATGCGAATCTGGAAGCATCGTACGCTCGCTCAACAGACAAACGGCTCGGCTCATTGTCGTCGTTTGATTCAGCGTTTCTTACGGTGACAACCCTGAAGGACCCGTCAAAGCTCAAAGAACCGAATCTGCATACGATGGAGGCGTTTGTACTGTGCTCGTACGACCCGTTCCGAATGTGGCAGGGTTCGTCACAGGAAGAGCGCCCGGCTGCCTATCGTGAGCTGAAGGCGTCGATCACCGATCGCATGTTCGACCTGTTGCATGAATGGCTGCCGGGGTTGCGCGAGAAGTGTGTGTTTACCGACCTGGGCACGCCCCTGACGAATGAATTTTATGTCGAGGCGACCGGAGGTAGCATGTACGGCACCGAGAAGACCTTTTACCAGATGGTGCTGAACGGCTGGCCCTACCAGACACCGCTCAACGGTCTGTGGATGTGCGGGGCGAGCACGACAGGCCATGGCGTGGCGGGGGCGACCATGAGCGGTGTGGACTGCGCGAAGCGGGTGCTGCGGGCGCTGTGACGATATGGTTCCGCGACCAGGTCACGGGTGTCTGGTCAGGGCCACTCGCACACGAACTCGTGGCCTAGCGAGCACGGTACGTCATTCCATAGCCTGCCGCTGGAGCGGTAATCCTCCATTTCGGCGCAGTCTTCGCTGTTGCTGTTGGGCTCACCGGGCTTCCAGTCGGTGAAAGCGCCGCCGACAGGGGTGCCGTTGGACTGTGCAAAGACGGTTCCGCCGGGCCATGTCCATTCGTTCGCGCCGTTGCGCTCACCTCCGAACCACAGGTCGTCCCAGTTGGTGGGCATGAGATTGTTGGCGGTGTCGAAGATCCAGTTGTTTTCGGCGCCCGAGTTGATGGGCGCCAGGATCATGCCGTTGGCGCCGCAGCGACTGCGCGCGGTGGAGTAGCTGACCTGATTGGAGTCGCCCCAGCAGAACATGTAGCCACGGTTTTCGAAGGTTCTGCCGGCACAGCCGGTGGGGCACCCGCCCTCATCGGTGAGTGTGTTGCAGTTGTTGTCAAACCCGTCGCACAGCTCGGGCTGCCCGGGGCCAATGTAGAAGGTGCCGTCATTGCAGTCGCTCGCGTTGCCGACGTAGCCGGCAGGCGCTCCACAGCTGTCGACGAACGATGCCGGGTCGCCGGCTCCGTCGCTGTCGCGGTCGGCGTACCAGCGTGGTGTGACCCCCTCGTCGATGGCGCCATCGCAGTCGTCATCGACACCGTTGCACACCTCGGGCGCCTCCAGGTTGATGAGGGGGTTTGCGTCGTCGCAGTCACCGCCCTGCGCAGCATATCCTTCAGGAGCAGCACAGCCGCTGATGGGAGATGAACCAGTGCCAAAGCCGTCGCCGTCGGCGTCGGGGTAGAACGGGATCGCCCCTACAGCCGGCAGCTCATCCACAACGCCATCGCAGTTATCGTCCACGAGATTGCAGACCTCGCCCGCGCCGGGTCGAATGGAAGCGTTGTCGTCATTGCAGTCGGTTGCCACGGCAACGTAGCCTGTCGGTGCGGTGCAGCCCGTGGTGGTGATGGTGGCGTTGCCGAACAGGTCGCCGTCGCGGTCCTCGTAGAAGGTGGTCGGATCGGTAGGCTCCTCGTCGACTTCGCCATCGCAGTCGTTGTCCGTGCCGTCGCATACTTCGTCGCTCGGCGGAATCGGTGTGCAGAACTCGTTGCCGGTCACACACTCGACCAGGCCGGTGGCGCATTGTCCGGCAAAGCCTGTCTCACAGGGCGTTCCGACACCGAGCGCATTCTCGTCGATATTGTCGTCGCAATTGTTGTCGACGCCGTCACAGATTTCATCGGCGAGCAGGTTTACCTGGGCATCTGCGTCGTTGCAGTCGGGGCCGCGGCAGCCGGGACCGAGCCCGAACGTGTCGCCGTCGCTGTCAAAGCACAGGTCCAGATCGACACAGATGCGTTGGGCGTCGCCTCCGGAGTTGGTAAACAGCAGGCAGTCCTGACCTTCAGGGCAGTCGGCCTCGTCGGCGCAGAAGTCGCTACACACGCCTGGTGTTTCGTCGCCCGCGACGAAGTCCAGACAGAAGTTGGAGCGGCAGTCTGCGTCCTGAAGGCAGGGGTCGCCAACCTCGGCGCCGGCGTCCGCAGTGTCGGCGCTGCCATCCAATGGGTCTCGTACGTCTGCCTCGCAGGCGCAGTCCGCGTCAGGCAGGCATGAACAGTCAGCGTCAACCGGGCTGGCGTCCGCATCGGCAGACCCGTCCTCGAAGAGCAGGACGTCTCCCGCACTGTCGTCGTTGTTGGCTCTCGATGAGGCTGAATCCGAAGCGCAAGAGGTGGTGACCAGCGCTGCGCTGCCGGCCAGGAGAAGTAGCTGTGTAAGCTTCATTCGGTGCCTTTGGACAAGACGGTCAATTTGAGGGGTCCTAGCAACTCCTCGCGTCGAAGTCGAATGTGGTGTGCGCCTGGTCCGAGTGGCGTTAGCAAACGAGGCGAGGGCCTAAAACTGAATGGCGTACAGTAGCCCCCACTTGACGGCTTCTTCACGGAAGGGGGCGACCACCGCTGCGCTTGGGTGCACAGACTCACCGAATGCAGACCCCTCGAAGACGGAATGGATTCTTTCTGGCGTGACGCTCCCCTCCTGAGCCAGCGCCTGCAACTGCTCGATGCTCTGGGTGGGGAGAAGCGCAGCAAAGAAAACGCCTCGAATCCACTGGTACTCCTGCAGCGAAAGGTTCTGCTCATTCATGGCCAGTACCTGTGCGTCGCGGACGTTGCGCATGAGGCTGAGGGCTTCACCAAACTGCGCCAGCTCCCGGGTGAACGCCCGCCAGTCCTGCGTTGAGCTGGACTGGTCGGCGATGCTGCGAAGCGCCTCCTGCAATTGTTCCAGGTCATCACCCGCCGCCGTCAGCATCGCTCGCTGAACCGAGGCAAAGCGGGTCACCTGTTCCTCGGTCAGGACAGGCTCGGTTGGGGGAGAGAACGCATCCTGATTGGCGAGTCGATCTTCGTAACGAACGGCCCTGTCCACGTCTTCGAGCATGGCCATGACGGGTTTGTACACGAGGAAGTAGGCACCTGCAGCGAGGGCCACGCAGCCGACGACGGCGAAAAGAAAACAACCGAGCAGCACATTTTTCATAGCGACTCCATGGCAGGGCAGGCTCCGATCGTAACGGCAACCCCGTTCGTTGCCAACGCAAGAGTTCGAGCCGCGATTCGCAGGCAGCGTTTCAGCACCAGAATCCAGAGATGGTGAAGCGTTCGATGCGTTTTGCTGTGCTCCAGAGGCGCGGCCGTACGACGAGCGCGGTGTACATCACTGGCGGGTTGAGTTCGTGGCATGGAAAGTGGTTCCGGTTGCAGGTTGTATTGACAAGCGCGATCGGCGGCAGATAAACGGCTTTGCGCTGGTCAAGTTTTTGGCATGCCCTTTTTGTCGGGGCTTAGGCCGTGTGCGGCGCGATATTTTGAGAGTACGCGCTACCCCAGCAAACTGATTCCTCGCCTGAGATCGTGCATGGCCGATAAACATAATGGCATGACGCCATCCGGTGTTGCTCGGCGCAAAGGAAGAAAGGGTCTTCGCCGGTCAAAGACGCTCTCTACGCGCAGGCTCACTCGCGAGGAGATCCGTGAGGCTGATGAGGTCATTACCGCGCTGGAAGATCTGCGTCCCCGCGACCGTGGTCAGTGTGTCACCGGTGCTCGGCCTTGTCCCTGGGTGAGCTGCAAGTTTCACCTCTATCTGGACGTGAATCCGGAGACCGGCTCCATCAAGCTCAACTTTCCCGATCTGGAAGTGTGGGAGATGCCTGAGACGTGCGCCCTTGATGTTGCCGACCGTGGTGGGATTACGCTGGAAGAGGTCGGCGAGATCCTGAACCTGACGCGTGAGCGCATTCGTCAGGTGGAGGTACACGGGCTGGAAAAGCTGCAGTTGGAGTACAAGGACCTCTCCGGCGGCGACTTCGAGTGACTTCGCCTGGCGGCAGGGTGGAAAAACCGAAGACACGGCTGCTCGTGTCTTCGCTGGGCCAGCTGAAATCGGGCCGAAGATCAGGCTGATTGACGCACTGGGTCACGGGCACTAGGCAGCGCGCCCGTCGCACCCAACCCCGTTCACGCGTTCCGGGTCCTGCTCCAGGGAGCCGCCGTGGACGACCCCGGAGGTTTTCTTATGCACCGTCGTGCCCTGCTTTCCGTCTCGGATAAGACCGGTCTTGTTCCCTTTGCAGCCACGCTGGCTGAGCTCGGATTTGAGCTTGTGTCGACGGGTGGCACGTTCAAGGTGCTGTCCGATGCTGGCATACCGGTGCGATATGTGACTGAAATTACTGGGTATCCAGAGGTCTATGGCGGTCGTGTCAAGACGCTGCATCCAGTTGTTCATGGGGGTATTCTGCATCGGCGCGACGATGCGGCGCATGTATCGCAGGCCAATGAGCTGGGCGTAGCGCCAATCGACGTCGTGGTCGTGAATCTGTATCCCTTCGTGCAGACGGTGACAAAGCCGGGTGTCACGTTCGAGGACGCGATCGAGAACATTGATATCGGTGGACCGGCCATGGTGCGCGCGTCGGCAAAGAACCACGCCAGTGTTACGATCGTGGTGTCCCCCGACGACTACGCTCGCGTTGCCGCCGCCCTGAAAGAATCCGGCGCGACCAGCGCCGAGCTGCGAAGAGAGCTGGCATTGAAGGCGTACCGTCACACGGCGACTTACGACAGCGCGATCGCGACGTGGCTGGCTGGCGCCGTGGGTGAGCACGAGGCGCTTCCGGCAGAGATCCATCGACCGCTCGTGAAGGTGGAGGACCTGCGCTACGGAGAGAACCCGCATCAGGCAGCCGCGCTGTATCGTGGCGCGGGTGACGCGGCACTCAACGGTGCGCGCGTCCTGCAGGGAAAGGCGATCTCGTACAATAACCTGGTCGATCTCGACGCAGCGGTTGCGCTGGTGCTGGAGTTCGACGAGCCGGCAGCAGTCATCATCAAGCACACGAACCCATGCGGTACAGGTCGCGATGCGACCAGCCTGCTCACGGCGTATGAACGTGCGCTGGCTGCTGATCCGGTGTCGGCGTTTGGGGGCATTGTGGCCCTGAATCGCCCGGTGGATGGAGCGCTGGGTAGCAAACTGGCGGAGCTGTTTCTTGAAGTGATTGTCGCACCGTCATTCGATGAAGATGCCCGCGAGCGACTCGGAAGCAAGACCAACCTCCGCCTGGTGGAGTATGATGCCGCGCAACTCCGGGTCCGACGCGTCGAGCGCTCCACACTTTTTGGCACGCTGGCGCAAACCGAGGACGCTCGCATTGGAGACTTGAATGAGGAGTGGAATGTCGTGACCGACCGAGCTCCCACGGCGGAAGAAGAGACGGCGCTCCGGTTTCTTTGGCGGGTGTGCAAGCACGTGAAAAGCAACGCGATTGTGATTGGCGATGCGGTGTCAACGATCGGAGTGGGTGCGGGCCAGATGTCGCGCGTTGACTCGGTGAAGCTGGCGGTTGGCAAGGCGACCCGGTCCGTGGAAGGCGCTGTATTGGCAAGTGATGCGTTCTTTCCGTTTCGGGATGGTCTGGATGAAGCCGCCCGGGCGGGTGTGAAGGCCATCATCCAGCCCGGTGGTTCCCGCAAGGATGCTGAGGTGATTGCAGCAGCCAATGAACACGGCATTGCGATGGTATTTACAGGCCATCGACATTTCCGCCACTGAGACCTTCTACTTCGACAGGTGGACCATGAACGTACTTGTGCTTGGCAGTGGCGGTCGCGAACATGCCCTTTGCTGGAAGATTGCCACCAGTCCGCTCGTGGATCGTGTGTTTGCGGTACCGGGGAACCCCGGGATTGCTGGCGAGCCCAAATGTACGACGCTCGCGCTGTCACCGACTGACGCGCCGGGACTGGTGGAACTGTGTCGGCTGGAGCGCGTGCAGCTGGTTGTCATTGGACCTGAGCAGCCCCTCGTGGAGGGGGTAGCCGACGTGCTGAGAGCCGAGGGGATTGCGGTGGTTGGTCCGGGCGCCGACGGCGCGCAGCTTGAAGGTTCCAAGTCGTTTTGCAAACAGGTCTTCGTGGATGCGGGCATTCCAACCGCTGCCTATGCGCGAGTGACTTCGGCTGAAGAGGTGAATCGCTTCGTAGACTCGTTTACCGGCAAGGCGCTGGTGGTGAAGGCGGATGGCCTGGCAGCCGGTAAAGGGGTCGTTGTGTGTGACTCTGTCGAGGAGGCACGGACCGAAGCGATTCGCATGCTGGAGGAGCGACCGTTCGGCGACGCCTGCGCCTCGGTGGTTCTGGAGGAGCGTCTGGAAGGCATTGAAGTCAGCTACATGGTACTCACGGACGGATGGCGTTTTCTCGCGCTGCCGACATCGCAGGACCATAAACGTCTGCTGACCGGAGATATGGGTCCGAATACAGGGGGAATGGGGGCGTTTTCTCCGGCAACATTTTTGAGTGAACAGGACGTCGCGCAGCTGGAGTCTCTGGTGATTGAACCGACACTGGTCGAGCTTCGGCGCCGCGGGATTGATTACCGTGGTTTTCTGTATGCGGGGGTGATGCTGACGGAACGGGGACCGATGGTGCTGGAGTACAACTGCCGGCTCGGTGATCCCGAGACTCAGGTGTTGATGATGGCGATTGACGGCGATCTGGTGCCATCGTTGCTCGCAGCGGCAGCTGGAAGTCTGGATTCGGGTCGTTTTGCGGTGCGGGGTGGTGCCGCTGTGGTGGTGTTGGCTGCCGGGGGCTATCCGGAGGCACCGGTGAAGGGAGCGGTGATTTCGGGGGTTGATGTCGCGGCATCGAGAAAGGGCGTGAAGGTGTTCCACGCAGGGACGCGGTCGAACGCTGGCGACACGGTGGTGCACGGCGGTCGGGTGCTGGGTGTTGCGGCATCCGGGGCGTCGCCGAACGAAGCGGTTCAGCTGGCGTATGAGGGGGTCGCGGCCATTCGGTGGACTGGAATGCAGTACCGCGCAGATATCGGGAAATCGATTGGCTAGGGCTCAGTTTGCGCCGAAAAGTCCGCGTAGCCACGCGAAGAATCGGGCGAACACGCCCTGGGGCGGTCTGGATTGTAGAGCGCTTCCAGAGGCAGGCTGAGAGTCGCCGCCGTTCGTGGCAGGCGCGCTGGTTGCCTGAGCTGCGGATGACGCGTCATCTGAGGCCTGCGGCGAGCTCTCGGTCGAGAGCTTCGTCGGAAGGACAGGCAGCGGGGGAGTCGACTGGGCGGAGGGAGGCGATGAGCCCCCCAGAAGCGCATCCAGATCTTCTTCCTCTCGGACAGGCCCCGTGGTGTCTTCCAACGCCGAGCCCCCGGACGGGCGTGTCGCGTGTACGGAATCAAAGATGGCCGCGTGATCACTCGTAATCCGCTTCAGCATGGAGCGCAGCTCATCTTCATCGGAGGATGCAGGAGCTGACTGCGGCTCGCCACCTGTGGAAGCATCTGCCCAGGCGCTGGAGTGCGCACGCTGGGTCATCTCGTTGGGATCGGTCGGTTTGCCCGGACGACGTGTGGATGACTCGGAACGGAGCCGGCCCGGATCGTCATCGGCTGTTCGGTCGGGCGTTTGCGGAGGCAGTTTCTGGAAAGCGATCCGCCCGATGGGCAGACCATCCGGGTCGGCTTCTCCTTCCGCCGAGCCTGAGGGCGCCGCAGAATCGGGAGAGCTTCCGGCGTCACGATTCAATCCAAACGCAGCCAGAAGCGCCTCGGCCTCGTGTTCGGGTGCCGCGTTGGACGCGGGGGCAGCTTCGACAGTCGACGCTGGGGCGAAATCTGCTCCGAGTGTACTGGCCCACTCCGGCGTGCCGCCGTGCTGGTCCGCACCGGCCAGGGCTGCGTCCAGAGCACCAGGCCGCTGCAAGAGGGTCTTATACTGCGGCATTGCCGAGGTATCGTTGGCGTCCTCGGCTGCAGCAGCGTCGGAGAATGGACCGGCCGAGAAGATGGAGTCGAAGGTGGAATCGAGCTCGTCCGCAATGGCCTCGAAGTCGGCTGTCCCCTCGGCCGTGACCATCTCCTCGACGGGCAGAACCGGGACAATTCCAGAACGTTCTCTCTCCCATGAACGGTCGGCCTGTATGCGTTCGATCAGGCGTCGGCTGTTGGGTTCTATTTTCTCGAAGCGAATGTCCATCCCGATGGGTTGTCCATCCGGGTTCTCCCGGATGGCTTCCACGACGCCGTCTGCGCGCAGCGCGGTGGCTCCCGTCGCCAGTTCGAGCTTCAGAGCGATCCGGGTCCCGACCGGTTTCACCTGTCGGGTGGGCAGTCGAATGCCGTCTGGCAGGAAGTGCTGCTGATAGCCTGCAGCAAATTCGTCAACCGTCTGAAACTTGTCGAGACGGGCCCGAATGGGGGTCGGCTTTGCGCTCGAATCTGGGGTTGACTGAGTCAATTCGGGCCTCGTGGAAAAGCAGGCGGCGCGGACGTACGGAGCGATGTCCGACGCATCAGTAGGCGTAGCCGATCGAAAGAAGAATACTGAAGAAGGAGTCTCGCGACGTGGTCGCGGGAATCCCGGAGTCACCCGGGACATAGCGGGTGTTATAGGCTTCATAGCGGATTCCGGCGTCCGCGAGCAGTCCGAACGGGGCTCGAACGCGCACGCCACTATCGATACCGAACCCAAACGCTGAAGCGGAGTCACCCCATGCCTGCGCGGTCGAGCCCAGACTGGTGCCGGGCCGGAGGCCCACCGCGGCCTGAAGCGCGACGAGGGGGTGAGCCTGAAACCGAACCCCTGCGCCGAAGTCGATGCCGCGGTAGAAGGTATTTCCGTAAAGCGGGTTGTAGCCGAGGGCGTATTCATGCACGCGCCAGCCGACCACGGGGATGATCGTGACCCGATTGGATACGGCGAGCTCATAGACGAGACTCAGCCACGTGGTATCGTGGCGGGTGGGAACCTTGACGGTGGTGAAATCATCGGGGCCGGTCTCAATGTCAGTCACGGTTGAGACATCGTGTTTGCCGAACTCAACCTGAATACCGAGTCCTGCAGCTACGCTGTCGCGAGCGAAGATGGCCACCGGGAATAGTTCCAGCCCGATTCGGGCACCCGGATAGAACGGCGCATCGTTCGCGATGGTGCCGTCATTGTTGGACAGCTCAAATTTACGCGTCACCATGTCGAGTCGAAGTGACGTTCGGACTCGGTCAGCCGGAGGTCGTTCGAGTCGGGTCCTGGAATCAACGCTGGATTGCGCGAGTGCAGGCGCGGCGAGAGAGCACGACAACCCCATCAGCAGGATGGCTGTCAACAGCACGTTGGCTGCGAGTTGTGCAAGTCGAACCGTCACAGTCGTGTTGGGATAGGGACTAGAAGTCATCGAAGTCGAAGTTCCGTTCTGAGCTCGACTGTTTGTTTGCACTTTGTCCAGACTGCCAGGCCGCCGATGAGCCGCCGGCTTCAATGCCAGAGACACGCAACGCGAAATCATCGGGATTGGACGCCTGTACGAGCGCTTCTTCATACGAGATATGGCCTTCGTTGAGAAGAAAGAGCAATGACTGGTCGAAGGTCTGCATTCCGTAAGCTTCCTGACCTTGTGCGATGGCTTCGTGGATTTCACGAAATCGGTTGGCGTCGGCGATGAGCTCACGGATGCGAGCGGTGACGATCATCACTTCCACAGCGGGGACACGACCTGTACCGTCTTTTCGGGGTACAAGGCGCTGCGACACGACGCCCTTGAGGATACCGGCGAGCTGAAGTCGGACCTGATGTTGTTGGTGCGGCGGGAAGGAGGTGACGATACGGGTGATGGTCTCGGCGGCGTCTGTTGTATGCAGGGTCGAGAGGACAAGGTGTCCTGTCTCGGCGGCGGTCATGGCGATCTCGATGGTCTCGGGGTCGCGCATTTCTCCAACCAGAATGACGTCGGGGTCCTGTCGCAGCGCAGCGCGGAGCGCGCTGTTGAAGTTCAGGCAGTCAGAACCGATTTCGCGCTGGTTGATGATGGACCGTTTGTCACGGATGAGGAACTCGATCGGGTCCTCGATCGTGATGATGTGGTCGGTTCTGGTAGCGTTGATCTGTTCGATGATGGCGGCCAGTGAGGTGGACTTCCCCGAGCCGGTGGTGCCGGTGACCAGAATCAGTCCCCGTCGTTCGGTCGAGAGCCGTACAATGGACCTGGGGAGCATCAGGGACTCAAGGGTCTGCACCTTGTAGGGGATGACGCGCAGGACCATGCCGACGGCGCCCCGTTGCTGAAAGACGTTGACGCGAAAGCGTCCGACACCCGGTACGCCATAGGCGAAGTCGACGTCGAGTCGCTCCTGGAAGAGAGTCTGCTGGTGCGAGGTCATGATCGACAACGCGACCCGGGAGATATCCTCCGGCGTAAGGCGACGCGCGTCTCGCAAAGGGAGCAGCTGCCCGTTGACTCGAAACATGGGCGGCAAGCCAGCTTTCACATGGATGTCGCTGGCGCCACCCTTGATCGCCACTTGCAGGATGGCGTTGAGGTCGACCGGTTGAACCGCTGTCATGAGCTCTCGAACAGGAGGGAACGGCAGCCCGTGCCGTGTTTGTAGTTCACACCACGGCGTAAAGGCAACGCCGCCGTCCCTGTCAAGCTTGCAGGTCGAAGCCGCGTGCCGCTTGTCATCCCGTGCGCAGCATCAGCCGGCCGGATTCATGCTGCCGGGATCGACGATGGAGAAGTGTTCCCGGATGCGTCCTTCGATGCGCCGGGCGATCTCGGGTTGGTCCAGGAGCAGCTGCTTGGCGTTTTCGCGACCCTGTCCCAGCCGCTCGCCCTCGTACGAATACCAGGACCCTGATTTCTCGATGATGCCGATATCCGTTCCGAGGTCGACGAGATCACCCTCTTTCGAGATGCCTCGACCGTACATGATATCAAACTCGACCTCTTTGAAGGGTGCGGCCAGCTTGTTCTTGACCACTTTGACGCGCGTTCGATTTCCGACGATGTTCTCACCGTTCTTGAGTGCGCCTACGCGCCGGATGTCCATGCGCACAGAGGCATAGAACTTCAACGCGTTGCCGCCACTCGTGGTCTCGGGGCTGCCGAACATCACGCCGATCTTCAGACGAATCTGGTTGATGAAGAACAGACAGGCGTTGGACTTCGACAGCGCACCCGTCAGCTTGCGCAGCGCCTGACTCATGAGGCGTGCCTGCAGACCGACGTGAGAGTCGCCCATTTCTCCTTCCAACTCTGCCTTCGGGGTCAGCGCAGCGACCGAGTCGATCACGACCACGTCCACCGCGTTGGACCGGACCAGCATGTCCGCGATCTCGAGCGCCTGCTCGCCGGTGTCGGGCTGGCTCACCAGCAGCTCATCGATGTTCACCCCCAGAGAACGGGCATAGTTCACGTCCAGCGCGTGCTCGGCATCAATAAACGCCGCGACGCCGCCGCGACGCTGGCACTCGGCAATGGCATGCAACGTCAGCGTGGTCTTACCGGATGACTCCGGGCCATAGATCTCCACAACACGGCCACGCGGGTAGCCACCCGTTCCCAGCGCGATGTCCAGGCTGATCGAGCCGGTCGGCACGATCTGCACCGTCTCCATGGGCGAGCCTTCACCGAGGCGCATGATCGCGCCCTTGCCAAACTGCTTCTCGACGTTCCGAATTGTCAGTTCCAGCGCCTTCTTCTTGTCGTCCTGCGTTGCCATCTTCTTCTCCGGTGGGTTTCCTGCACAGGGGTTCAGTATCACGATCGATCGTGAAGTGCAAGCATTCGATTGATTCCCTCTGACCCCACTGTGTCTGTCGTCACATGCCGTTCAGCCGCGCACAGAAATCGTACGACCCCTTCACTTTTTCTGCGGGCTTCACCTGCCGAACGTCCGCCGATTGTTGGTTCGTACTACCGCCCTGACCAGGCCATGCCAGAACGCCGGCCGCTGTGTGGTCATCTCCCGCCGAGCACGATGCGGTCCACCACCTTCCAGCGGACCACGCTGCCCTGAAGCTCGCTGGCGGTGATCACGAGCTCTCGCGACAGCGTGCGTCCCCATGCAAAGTGCTCCCAACGGTCCAGGAGTCCGTCCAGACGTGGGGGCTGGGCGGGCACCTGAAGTCGTCCGATCGAGAGCGCTGGCCGCCATTCGTTGCGCGCCGACGGGGCACCGAGCGCTTCGCACAGCGTGTCGATCTGCCGCTGCAGTCCGGCCAGATTCTCTGGCAATTCGGGTACCTGCGCACACAGGAGACGAGGTGTCGACGCATCCGGCGCCCAGCCAAGCCCCTGCAGCGACCAGGCTACAGGCGCCCGCGAGCGAGCGAGCAGGCGCAGCTGCTCGCGCAGACCCAGCAGCCAGTCGCCATCCGGGTTTTCGAGGATCCGGAGATTCATCCGCAGATGTTCGGCCGGCGTCCTGCTCATCTCCCCACCCAGATGATGAAGGGCCTCAGCCAGATCTTCCTGCACGACGGTCAGTCGTTCAGCGACCGGGATCGCCGGCTCCAGGGCGAGCATTACACGCACAACGTACTCATGGCTTTGAGAGGGCGCGACACGCGGCCCTGAATTGCAACGCGTCGCTTAGTGGACGGATGCAGGGCGATCGTCAAGGTACAGTCAACAAACAGGGTGCAGGTTCACGTCAACACATGGACATGCTGCACGCCCCACCAGTGTTCTATGTCGCTGACCCGGCCCTGCATCACCCGGCAGGCTGCGAGCAAAGCCAGCGCCGAGACCGATTGCCGGAAGGCGATCCTTCCGCGTGAGGGGACTCTGGCGCCGACGACGAGGGAGGACGACTCGGTCGCGATGGCGATCCACACGGTCCCGATTGGTTTCTCCGCGGTTCCTCCTCCTGGCCCGGCGATGCCGCTGATGGCGATCGAAAGATCGGTGCGGCTTCTCAATCGTGCCTGCGTCGCCAGGGCCTGAACGACCTCTGCGCTCACGGCGCCGTGTGCCTCAATGAGCGCTTCGGGCACGCCGAGTGACTCGATCTTCGCGCGGTTTGCGTACGTGACCCACGCGCTGTCGAACCACGCGGAAGCACCGGGTATGTCGGTGAGTGACGACGCGATCAGGCCGCCCGTGCAGCTCTCGGCCGTCACCATCTGCCAGCGTCGCTCGGTCAGTAACTGAGCCAGCAGGTGGGCGGGAGAGGACGCCTCGATCACCCACGGCTGCAACTGCGACCGTAAGGTCTCGCAAAAGAGGTTCAGGGCGTCTGTGGTGTCGGGCGCTGCGGTCAACTCCACCTGCACCGTGGGCCAGCTGGCGCAATACGCGATGCGCACGGCGTCACCCGGCTGATGGAATTCGACGCGTGCTCCCAGAACACTCTCCGCGATACCGAACGTGGTCAGTCGCAGTGTCAGGAGCGGCTCGGCGGTCTGTATGCGGGGTTCGATCCATCGCCGAAAAAGGGACTCGTATTCGCGAGGGACCCCGGGCAGCGAGTACACGTCGGCGTCAGCCACCCGGGTGACGCAGGCGTCTGCGGTACCCACTTCGCTGGGGAGCAGGGTGCAGCCCGCCGGCAAATCCGCCTGACGCAGATTGTTCTCGGTCATGATGAGGCCTCGGCTCGCGAATTTGTCCCGGAGTCTGGCTTCAGCCTCGGCGTGGCGGGTGAATGGCACCTGCGCGGCTGCAGCGATAGCCTCGCGGGTGACGTCGTCCGTCGTCGGGCCACAGCCGCCGCTGACGAGGACCATGTCCGATGTGCGGGCGAGCTGTTGGACCGCGTCGGCGATCAACGAGACGACATCGGGGACGCACTGCGAAGCCTGCAGGCGAAGCCCCGCGCGACGGATGCAGCCGCCGGTGAACGTCAGGTTGGTATCCGTGACACGGCCATCGAGGAGCTCATCACCAACGGCCAGATACGTGATGCGCATGTCATCCTGCCAGTGCTGAAGTTAAAGGAGCGAGCAGCCCCGGGAAGGTGGGGCGGTGTGAAAAGCAACGTCGGTAGGGACGGGAGAGTTGACACTGGATTGTGCCACATGCTAACCCGACCGTCCCACTTGCCATGGTATCGACTGCTCCGCAGGTCAACGATGTCAGGCAATGGTCTGGATGTTCAAGGAACGACCGCTCATTCCTTGCATGGAGTTGAGTCTCGTCGTCGGATCTTCGATGAAGTCGTTTGCCGGAAGTTCGGCATCCCCGGAGTGTGAATCGTGGCTAACCATAAGTCGGCAGAAAAGCGTAATCGTCAGAACAAGAAGCGTCAGGCCCGCAACCGCTACGTCCGTAGCACCATGCGGACGAATGTGCGCAAGGTACGTGAGGCTGTTGAGTCCGCCGCGACGACGGAAGGCGCGACCCCGGACGAGGCAAAGGCGCTGCTGGTGGCCACCATGCGCAAGATCGATCAGGCAGCTGCGAAGGGTGTGATTCACAAGAATCAGGCCAGCCGCCGCATCTCGCGTCTCCAGAAGCTCGTGAACAGCCTCGGCTGAATCGACTTCCGGCGCCATCTGTCAGGCTTCGGCACTGACGGACCTGACTCCGCCTCCTGGCGGTTTTGATGTTTTTGCGCCGAGCGATTCCGCCGACCGGGTCGGGTGAGCCGCTGCAGTCACCTCTCCGCACACCGCCCAAATCCGACACGACGCGCCACAGCGGGCTACTCCCGCGCACCGCCACAGATGCGCAGGATCAGCGCCTCGACCAGCGTACTGTCCCGCAGTCGTGACGACTTTAGCGCATGATCGGTGCGCATGATGCGCTCCAGAATGGCGATGAGATCGTCTTCCTGAAACTGCCTCACCAGACGCGAAAGCGCATCGACGCGAAACGGTGGCACGCTGGCCCATGCGGCCAGCTCGCGCCCACTGATGCCCTCATTCAGGCCGTTGCGGATCATCAGCAACTGCCGAAACTGCGATGCGATCATACCGGTGACTGCCACTGGACTCTCGCCATCCAGCAGCAGCCGTTCAAAGCAATCCAGAGCGGTATCGACCCGGCGACTCGCAATATGCTCGACCAGTTCGAAGATGTTGCGAGAGCGCCCATCCGCCACAACGGTGCGGGCGATCGGCTCGGTGACCTGTCGAGGGGCCTCACCAGACCCCACAAAGAGGTCAATCTTCTCGATGGCCAGCGCCAGTTGTTGCAGAGAAGAGCCCACCGCGTCCAGCAGGTATTCCGGTACATCCTGCCCCAGCACGAGACCGCGCTGCTGTGCTCGTCGAACGATCCAGGGCAGTAGCTCGGCGTCGCTCAGGTGCGGAAAAAGAATCACCTCAACAGACGGCGAGGCGAGCAGCTCTTTGACGGCCTTGATCCGCTCGTCCGGCTTCGTCAGCTCCATGACAAGCACCGTGGCTGGGTTGGGGCGCTGCGCATATTCAGCGACCGGCTTCCACTCGGCAGCCGGCATTTTGTCGGCGTTGCGAAGCAGCACCAGCCGTCTCGGAGCGAACATGGGCAAAAGATCTGCGGCGGCGACAACGTCGGCTCCTTTGACCTCGGCACCCTGAAAGGCGGCGAAGTTGAAGTCATCACGCCCGCCGGGGAACATACGGGTCTCGATGCGTTCGAGCGCTTCATCGACCAGGAACGTCTCTTCGCCGCCCAGCACATAGACAGGCGCGCCAGGACCCTCTCGCGCCAACGTGCGGAAGAACTCTCTGCCTTTGGAGAGCGATTCTGAAGATCCAGATGTACGTGTCGCCATGTTGCACCGGTAGGGGAGCGGGCGTGTATATGGCACGTCGTTCCAGGCAAGCCAAACACTTCTCGGGCGCGCCCTGGCGGTAGCCCGAACGTTCAGTCAGTGGGAATCGACCGTTGCGTCAGCGGGCTCTATGGGATGCGTCGGCGTTGCGACGTCGCCGCTCTCGTGGATCTCCGACGATTCAGCCGCGGCGTCCGAATCGGGCACATGTTCAGGTTCGGCGAAGATGGACGGCTCCTGACCGGGGAATCGTGGACGCGAGCCGAAGGCGAGCCAGAACCCGTGCAGGACGAGCAGCAAGGCCACGAGCGCATCGGCGGCGGCCGCCGTAAGGTGTTCGACCGACGCCGAACGAGAAACCAGCTCGTCATGCACCATGAGCTCGCGCGGTTGCGCGCCGTCCAGGTGGAGTGCGATCTGACCCGTTAACAGGAGCAGGACGAACAGCAGCATGGCGAGGCGGCGCCACGTAGAGCCGGCCATGAAGAGCAAGGCATAAAAGAACGCAAAGAATCCGGTGGCGGCGTAGGTGGCGGCCCAGCCAACCAGGAGCGCAGGGCGGAGTGCCTGTTCGGCACTGAGCGACAACGTGGCGCCTGCAAAGAGCAGTAACGTGGCAGGCCAGCCCACCCAGCGGCTGTCAATACGCCCTGGCCAGCGGTCCGAACCACGCGATCCGGGTCGCGGGGTGCGGGCAGGGCGCAGTAACCCCGGGCTTGCCGGTGGACGCGTCGTCGGATTCGTACTACCTGATTCACTCATGACTGACATCGCTTACTGGAAGACCTTCCTCGCCGTCTATGCCTTCTGTTGGGGGGCTATCTGGGGCAGTTTTTTGAACGTCGTGATCTGGCGGTTGCCGCGAGGCAAATCGCTCAGCCACCCGCCGAGTCATTGCCCGGTGTGCAGCACACCCATCCGACCGTGGGACAACGTTCCCATCTTTGCCTGGCTGATCTGGTTGCGCGGCAAGTGCAGGGCGTGCGGTACATCGATCCCGGTGCGCTATCCTGCCATTGAACTCCTGACGGGGCTTCTTGGGCTGGCGCTGTGGCTACATGTTTCAGCGGACACACTCGCTGCGCAGCCGTTGCAGGTGATCGCGATTCCCTTTTTCTTTCACTTTTTCTTCATGACCGCGCTGGTGAGCATCACGTTCATCGATCTGGATATGGGCATTATCCCGAACAGGTTGACTACGCCGTGCACGGTGTGGGGCTTGATCGGCGCGCTGATGTGGCCCAAGACGGGCGTCTGGGCGGCGTATTTCCCGTCGGTGGACATTGTTGATGCCGGCCTTGGCGTGGTCGTTGGCTGGGGGGTGGTGCTTGCCATCTATTATGGTTACCGGCTTTTGACAGGCAAAGAGGGTATGGGGCTGGGTGACGGTGCGCTGTTGGGGATGATCGGTGCAAATCTGGGGTGGCAGTCGCTCCTGTTTGTGATGATGTTCGCGTCGTTTCAGGGGTTGATTTACGCGTTCGCGGCCGCCGGTTTTGAGTCATGGCAGCGTCGTCGAGGGGTGAACACGACGGTGCTGTGGCGCGGTGTGTGGAAGGATGAGTACTGGAAGTCTGTGGATGGCAGTGAAACGCACGGCTATGTGGGCCCTGTTCCGGCAGAGAACGCCTGTGCGGGAGCGAGTGCGCGAGAAACCGCAGTCGATGACACGGATGGGGTGGCGCCCGGTGGCGACCCGGCCGATGCCGGGGCTTCGTCAGGCGTTTCGTCCAATGATGCTTCCGGGGTCACGCGAGATGATGACGAGGAAGCGTTCATGAAGATGGGGATTCCGTTCGGTCCTTTTCTGGCCCTGGCCGCGCTGGAGTACATCTTTGTGGGGCGCGCTTTTATGCAGTGGGTAACCGCAGGCGCCTTGCCCTGAGCACAGGAGAGGGCCGATGCGAGGCTTGCGCTTTCATATTCTGGTGGTGCTCCTCGCGCTTCAGTCTTTGACGGTGGCCGTGGTCTCCATCGGGGTGCTGAAGCTGGTTCAGCGGCATATGGAAGAGCAGGCCCGGATGGCTACCGAAAATCTGGCGGGCATCGCGGCGCTGACCATGGCGGCAGCGCTGGATCCGGAACTGGATTTGACGGCGCCGACCAATCTGTTCGATCTGGCGCGCATCTCGGAGATCTTTTGCAACAACTATGGCGGGATGCAGGCACACGTGCTGGACGCTCGTCTGGATCCGCTGGTGTCCTGGCCGACGTACAATGAGTCGGCCTGGAGTCACGGTAGCGATGCACAGGTGGTCATGCTGGGGGGGCAGCCGCTCAGTGAGGTGGCGACAGCCGCTGACGGCGTGCGTCAGTTGGAAGCGTTCGCGCCGCTGGTGGTCAATGACGTCGCGGTGGGCGTGGTGGTGATCCTTCGCCCTCTGGGTGAGGTGCAGCAGACGATGAACCTCACCCAGCAGCTGCTGGTCTGGTATCTGGCGCTGGGGTCGGTGGTGACGCTGGTTGTTGGCTTTTTTCTCTTGTCGCGGACGATCATCCGCCCCCTCGAAGTGCTGGGTCGTGCTACCGAACGGGTGGCAGAAGGTGATCTGGCAGGGCATGTGGACGCAGTAGGCCCGGGGGAACTTGGCCGACTGGCGCGGAGCTTCAACCGCATGGTGGATCGCCTTCGCACGGGCCGCGACCAGCTACAGGGTCGGGTTCTGGAGCTCGCGGAGTCGCACGCTCGACTGGAGTCTGCCCGGGATGAGGTGGTGCGGAGTGAGCGGCTGGCGACGGTTGGACAGCTGGCGGCCGGAGTCGCACATGAGGTGGGGAATCCGTTGAGTGCGGTCATGGGTCTGGTGGAGCTGCTGGATGACGATCTGGATGATGCGGAGCGCCACGACACCGTGCGACGCATTCAGGCTGAGCTGGCGCGAATTGATCGCACGATTCGTGAACTGTTGGATTATGCCAGGCTGCGCAGCAACCCATTGGCGCGGGTGATGGTGACGCAGCCGATCGAGACGGCGATTCGCCTTCTGAGTCACCATCCGCGTGGCAGGCAGGTTCGGGTAGAGGTTACGCTGGCTGACGGGCCGACGACGGTGGGGGTGCATGAGGATCAGCTGGTTCAGGTCCTGCTGAACCTGTTATTGAACGCCGCCGATGCCATGGAGGGGCAGGGCATTGTGGAGCTGAGTGTGGTGGCGAAGGAGCCTGACTGGGTCGATATGGTGGTTCGCGACCACGGTCCGGGCATTCCTGAGGCGATCCTGCCGCGCATCTTTGATCCGTTTTTCACCACGAAGTCACCGGGAGTGGGAACGGGGTTGGGATTGGCGATCTGCGAACGGGTGGTGGCCGGTTATGGGGGGCATCTGAAGGTGACGAGCGCAGAGAGCGGCGTGACAGTCACGCTGCGGGTACCCGCGGTGTCGAATCCGGAGTGCTGACGCGCGGAGGGTTGCCGCGTGGGTGGCCGGCTTGTGTTTCTCGCGGTGCTGAAGCGTGGCAACGCCCTGCAAGGCCGGCGCTTATTCGCCGGGGACGCCATCGGGAAAGTACTCTTTGATTTTGTAGAGCAGGGCGCGATGGGAGAGCTCAAGGATGCGAGCGGCGGCGGTGCGATTGCCCGCTGTCTCCTGGAGGGCTTTTCGGATGAGGAGCTGTTCGATGGAGCGGGTGGCTTTCTTGATGGACAGGTCGTCAGACTGGAAGAGCGCGTCGAGTGACTCGGGTCGTTGCTGGAGGTTGTCGGGTAGTGAGTCCACCGTGATAACGTCGGTCTCAGAGAGCACCATCGCCCTCTCGATCACGTTCTCGAGCTCACGGACATTCCCGGGCCAGTGGTAGTCCGTGAGTACGGCCATGGCTTGTGGCGAGACGCCGTGGATACGGTTGCCCATGAGGGCATTGTACCGGGCGACGAAGTGTTCGACGAGGAGGGGGATGTCTTCGCGTCGATCGCGAAGCGGGGGGAGCCGGATCGGGAGGACATTGAGCCGGTAGAAGAGATCTTCGCGAAAGCGACCGAGTCGTACGAGGTCTCCGAGTTCGTGGAGCGAGGCGGCGACTACGCGCACGTCGATGGGTCGGGTCCGGTTGTCGCCGACACGTCGAATCTCGCTTTGCTGGAGCACGCGGAGGAGTTTCACCTGCAGAGCGAGCGGCAGTTCACCGATCTCATCGAGAAAGAGGGTGCCTGTATCGGCTTCCTCGAAGAGGCCTTTTTTGTCGCGACTGGCGTCGGTGAATGCGCCCTTGACGTGTCCAAAGAGCTCCGATTCGAGGAGATTTTCAGGGATGGCACCGCAGTTGACGGTGACGAAGGGTCTGTCCCTCCGGGTGGACTCGGTGTGAAGCGCCCTGGCGACCATCTCTTTGCCGGTGCCACTTTCGCCGGCGATGAGGACGGTGGACTTGTAGTCGGCGACCTTCTGGATGGTTTCGAAGACCCTTCGCATGGAGGGTCCACGGGCGATGATCGAGGCGAACGAGTGTCCGCCCCGCGCAGCGATACGGAGGGATTCGTTTTCGTTGCGAAGCCGTCGCCGTTCTTCTGCCTTGCGCAGGGTGAGCAGGATCTCTTCCTTTCGGAAGGGTTTGGCGATGTAATCGTAGGCGCCGGCCTTGATGGCGGCGAGGGCGTCATCGACGTCGGCGTAGGCGGACATCATGATAACGGTGGTGACGACGCGTCTCTTCTGTAGCTCCGCGAGGAGCGCCATGCCGTCGAGGTGTGGCATGCGGATGTCACAAAGCACGAGCGCGTAGTCGGTGAGGAGCAGCTCATCGAGGGCGGCTTGTGCGTCAGGCACGGCTTTGACGAGGTACCCCTCTTTTCGGAGGGTCAGGGAGAGCATGTGCCGGATGTTCTCTTCATCGTCGACGATGAGTACTCGGGAGGCAGCTTCCATGTCGATCACGGGTGTGGGTAGAGTCGTGGAAGGTAAGCGGTTGTGGGTAGGATGAGAAGAGTGGAGTGGAGGATCGAGAACAACAACGTGATGTGGATGTAGGTGTGCAACGGTGTGACACGGTGTTTCGGATGAAAGTGTAGTAAAATCGGAAATTTGGGCGAGTGTGTCTCACGTTTCGATTTCTTGACAGCCAACATTCGGAAGGTAAGGTCATGTAGGAGTATCTAAGGTGCGCATCCGGAGATGGAGATCATGGCCAAGGGTAAGAACCTGCTTGGACTCGACATCGGTGCGAGCAGCGTGAAGGCATGTCTGTTAAAGGACACCAAGAAAGGGTATGCCCTTCAGGTGCTGGACATTGTCGATCTGCCGCCCGAGACGATTGTGGAAGGCGCGGTAATGAACTCAGGCGCGATTGTGGATGCGATTCGCGAGCTGGTGAGTCGCAACCGAATCCGTCAGAAGGACTGCGCGATGGCGGTGTCGGGCTATTCGGTGGTGGTCAAGAAGGTGACGCTGCCGCTGATGACAAGCCAGGAGCTGCGGGATTCGATTCGCTTTGAAGCGGAGCAATACATTCCGTTCGACATCGACGATGTGTATCTGGATGTGTGGGAGCTCGGCTCTCGTCCTGCGCAGGGCCAGATGGATGTGCTTCTGGTGGCGGCGAAGAAGGATGTGGTGAACGACTACATCACGGTGGCTCGTGAGGCGGGTCTGGATCCCCGTGTTATGGATGTGGAAGCATGCTGCATGCAGAACATGTTCGAGGTGAACTACGGTCTGAACGCCGGTGAGTCGGTGGTGCTCGTGGACATTGGTTCGTCCGTCACGAACATCAACGTGTTGTCCGACGGTGCGACGGTGTTCACACGCGGGATCGCGATGGCAGGCAACCTGTTCACCGAGGAGATTCAGAAGCAGCTGAACATCACGTATGAAGAGGCTGAGTCGTACAAGCGTGGCGGAAGCGAGGCGCAGTCCGATGCTCTCGTGCCAGAGGAAGTGGACCGCGTCATGCTTCAGGTGGCGGAGACAATCGCGGGTGAGATTCAGCGAACGCTGGACTTCTATGCGGCAACGTCTGCCCAGTCTCTTTTCTCGAAGATCTACCTGAGTGGTGGTAGCTCGCGCATCCCGGTTCTGGGGCGTACGATCGCCCGCATGTGCGGTGTGATGGTAGAGCTTCTGAATCCGTTCGCTCAGGTCGCGTACGACTCCAAGGCATTTAGCCCGGCGTTTCTGGACCAGGTCGCACCCTCCGTGGGTGTGGCGATGGGTCTGGCGCTGCGCAGGAGCGTGGAATAAATGATTCGGATTAATCTACTTCCGGTTCAGCAGGACCGACAGAGCCAATACGGGAAGCAGCAGTTTCTGGTTGGCGTGGTCTTGCTGATGGTGGAGCTGGTCGCGCTGTACTTTGTGCACGGCAACAAAGCCGAGCAGCTCGAGGAGCGCGAGGCGGCTCTTGGGGCCCTGCAGACGGAGATCTCGACATTGCGTGAGGCCACCGCGCAGAACGACCAGCTGAATCAGCAGAAAGAAGCGCTGCAGCAGATGGCGAATGTGCTGGAAGAGCTGGAGGCCAATCGCGCCGGCCCGGTGCAGATGCTCGATGAAATGAAGCTGATGTTGAACGCTCCCAGCAATGAGCTGGAGCGCGTCTCTCAGGAAGTGCGCCGATGGAACCTGAACTGGTCTCCGACGAATCTGTGGCTCACGGATTTCCGTGAGGTCGACGGAGCCGTGGTGATCAACGGTCAGGCGATGACCAACGACGACATCGCCGAGTTCAACACGCGTCTGGCGACGTCGGTGTACTTCAGCGGTGTGCGACTGAACAGTACCCGGGCGGTGCAGGACCCTGCGCTGGGCCGCGTGTACAGCTTTACGCTGACCGCACGTGTCAACTACGGCATCGTCGACGAGCAGGGGTAAGCCATGGGCGACTTTCTGGAACAATTTGACAAGATCCCTGTCAGTCAGAAGCTACTGCTGTTGTTGCTCGTCGTAGCCGCTGTGTTCGTTGGCTACTATCTGGCCTACTACAGCCCGCTGGAAGACGAGATCAAACAGACCGATCGTCAGGTGGCTGATGCGATGGCCGAGCGGACGACGCTTCAGAACACTGCGAATGAGGCCGCTGCGATTCAGCAGGAGATCGCGGAGCTTTGCCAGCGCCGCTCCAGTTTCATCGAGAAGCTGCCCGCCGCCGCGGAGGTAGAGTCGCTGCTGCAAAGTGTTCACGAGTACGCCATGCAGGCGGGCCTGGAGATTCAGTCGTTCGTACGGCAGGATGACGTGCCCGATGCGAACTACACACGCATCCCGGTGTCGATGGAGGTGAAGGGGTCCTATGACCAGGTCGCGGACTTCTTTGACCGGGTGGGCCGCATGCAGCGCATCGTCAACATCAACAACATCTCGCTGGTGAAGACTGCGGAGCGTAACCCCGCAACCAGTGCGGGTGGTGCTGGTACGGTCGCAGACATGCCGAACAATGCTCGCAATCAGGGTGGCATGGCCAACGCCGGGAACTTCGCGCCGGGTGGGGGGGCCAATCCCGTTACCATGCGACTGGGTCCCCCGCGACTTCAGGTCGCGTATCAGATCTCGACCTACTACGCGGATCCGTCCGCGAGCGGCGCCGACCTTTGCGCCGCTAACCCCGGAGGGCAGCCATGAACCCTGCGCTGATGGATGGCCTGCGGCGACGCTATGTGGTAGTGTTGGCTGGCGCGTTAATCGCTCCGCTGGTTGCGTGCGGCGATGACGGGGACGGGGGGGAAATGCAGCTGCCTCCTCCGCGACTTGCGGAACAGGTCGCCGCCGCCGAAGCCGCCGCGCCCGCCGCTGCCGCGGCGACCTCGCTCATTACGGAGATCGACCGTCGCGAATTCACGCCGGGCGCTCGAGACCCATTCACCCCGCCCGAAGTGCAGGTCGCCGAAGCGACGAACGAAACCGTGATTCGGCCGGAATGCAACGTCGACGTGGAGCCCCTCGGCGCTGTTGACGTGATGTCGCTGAAGCTGATCGGTCTGCTGACCGGAACGCCTGTGCCCCGCGCGATCTTCTCTGTCCCTGGCCAGAATGAGGCGGTTTTCGTCTCGGAAGGCGCGAAGCTCGGCCCCGAGTGTAGCTTCCAGATTGTCGAGATCCGGGAGAACGCGGTCGTGCTGGAGCAACTCACGGACGTCGAAGAGCAACGTACCCAGACCACGATTCCCCTGAATCCGGAAGGGATCGAAGCGACGGTGGTCACAAATCGCTGACGGAAATTTGCGAAACTGCCGGACCTGTCTCAAATGCCTATGAACTGTGCCCACCGCCCTGCGGCCCGCAGCTTGCCCTTTGGGGAGCGATATGTGGAGAGCGCCATGAAATTCACTGTCCGAACCTGGATCCTGACATTGCTCGCCGCGTCCTTGGGCGCGAGCACCGCCGCGGCATCGCCCGGCGATGAGGTGAATGACATCTCGGGCATCGAAATCACCGAGACCGAATCACAGACGGTGATTCGTATTGTCGGAGATGATCACCCCACCTTTTCGGTTTACCGACTGCGGACGCCGCTGCGTCTTTTCGTCGATATCTCGGACAGTGCCCTGGCCTCATCGCTCCCCAACCAGTCCGTGAACAACGGCGTGGTCAGTGAAGTGGGCGCCGTGACCTACAGCGATGAGCTGACGGACGTCACACGTGTGGTCATCGGTTTTGATGTGGACGCAACGTACGATGTGGTGGCCGAGGACGGCGACCTCGTCATCACGGTGGATGGGAGCATGCGCACGTCGACGGCTGCCGCCGTCGCGGTCGTGCCGCCTGATGTGATGGACGAACTGGCGACGGCGCGTGAGCGTTCATCTGCGCTTCAGGCAGCGCTTGAAGATGCGGAAGCGCGCGCGGCGACGGCCGAAGCCGAGGTGCTCAGCACGCAGCTGGATTTGCAGCGTGCCGAAGAGTCTCGCCTTGCCGCGCTGGCAGGTGTTGATCTGGCCGCGGAAGCGACCGAGCGACTTCGGCGCGAGTCGCAGGCCAGGCTCGACGTGCTCAGCGCAGATCTTCAGGCGCGCGACACGCGCGTCGCCGAACTCTCGCAGGAAATCGCAGCGCTGCGCGCCAGCGGGGCCGATGCGAGCGTCGTGAACGAACTCTCGGGTGCGCGCGACGCCGCTCAGGCCGAAGTGGATCGCATGCAGATTGCGGTCCGGCAGTTGCAGGAAGAGCGTGACGCCGCGCTGGCTCAGGTAGCATCCGCCCAGGACTCGGAACGCCTGATCGTGGCACAGCAGCGTCAGCTCGACGAGCTTGCGGCAGCCAATCGTGCCGCCGAGGCACGTCTGAATGAGCTCGGCCAACAGTGGGCCGCAACGCAAGGCCCCCCGTCCATCGCGGACGTTCGCTTTGAGCAGGACGGCAATGTGGACCGCGTGATCATCGAGATCGCGGCAGGAGCCGAGTTCATGTCCCAGCCATGGGAAGATGGGCTCGCGGCGATCGTCTTCGATGATGCCTCGCTTCCCGACTCGCTGCGTCGCACGCTCGATACACAGGCGTTCAACGGGCCGGTGCGCTTTGTCTCGTCCTACACCGACACCGACGGAATGGTGCGCGTGGTCGCCGAGCTGCAGGGCGCCGTCTCCGAGATTGTCCGCCAGGAGTCCGACCGCATCGTCTGGGAGTTCACGCGCGCCGCTGATGAGCTGCCCGCCGTCGCAGAAGGCACCTACACGGCCAGCCCCGAGCCCACCGCGTTGGCCATGGGAGTGCACACGGCGCAGGATGGAAACTGGGGTGGCAGCACGGAGTACCGCTCCGAGTCGCCCTTCCAGCAGCCGCCCCGCATGAGCAACAAGCGCATCACCATCGACCTTCGCGACGCCGATATCGCCAATGTACTGCGACTGCTCGCCGATGAAGGCAACATCAACATCGTGGCGAGCGACGACGTGGATGGCTCGGTGACGCTTCGTCTGCGCAGCGTCCCGCTCGACGAAGCGCTCTCCATTATCCTGCAGTCCAAAGGATACGGATGGATGCAGGAAGGCAGTGTGCTGCGTGTGGCCCCGCTCGAGACCTTCGAGGCAGAATACGATGCCTACCTGGAGCGTCTGGCGACCGAAGCCGGCCTCGAACCGCTCCAGGTTCGAATGATTCCGGTGAACTACGCGACCGCCATGCAGCTGACCATGGTCGTAAGCAGCGTGCTCTCTTCTCGCGGTACCGTGACCGCAGACTCCCGCTCCAACATGCTGATCGTCACCGACGTCATCGGAAATCTGGACGCGGCCGAGCAGATCGTGGCGCAACTCGATACCCAGACGCCGCAGATTCTCATCGAAGCACGTATCGTTGAGACCAACGACCAGTTCCGTCGGCAGTTGGGTATTCAGTGGGGTGGTGACTTCGTCGCCGACCAGTCTCGCGGCAACTCCACCGGACTGCTCTTCCCCAGCACCATCGGCATCGCTGGTGGCGCCGCTGACGGCCAGACGCCCATCGCCGGTACATCCTCACAGCCCAACTTTGCGGTCAATCTGCCTGCTCCGGCCGGTACGGGTAGTGGTGGTGCCATTGGTATGACCCTCGGAAGCCTCTCGGGTGCCTTCAACCTGAACCTGCGACTCAGCGCTGCCGAGACACAGGGCTCAGCGAAGATCATCTCGGCACCGCGCATCATGACGCTGCACAATCAGGGCGCCAGCATCACAAGCGGCGTGTCGATCCCCGTCTCCGTTGTATCGGCAGCCGGTGCCCAGACCGTGTTCTTTGACGCGGCGCTGACCCTCAACGTCACCCCGAGAGTCACGCCCGACGGAAACATCTTCCTGGATGTGAACGTGACCAAGAACGAACCCGACTTTGAGAACACCGGCTCGCGCGGTGACCCGTCCATTGTCCGCCGCGAAGCGCGCACCCAGTTGCTGGTTCGCGACGGCGATACCACCGTCATCGGTGGCATTTTCCAGCGGAATACAGGTTTCTCGACCGACCGCGTCCCCTTCCTGGGCAGCCTGCCCATCATTGGACCTCTGTTCCGCAGCTCGTCACGTACCGACGTCCGCAATGAGCTGCTCGTCTTCATTACGCCGCGTATCGTCAACCGCGACATGTCCATCGACGTGGTGGGCACGGGTGGCGATATCATGCAGCCCGATGAAGAAGAATAAGGTGACACTCTTCGGTCCGATGGGCTCCGGTAAATCCACCATCGGTCTTGCGCTCTCCGCCCTCAGCGGGCTCCCTTTTCTGGACCTCGACGACATCGTCTCGGCGCATTTCGGGACGGACATCGTCAACATCTTTGGTCAATACGGTGAACCAGCCTTCCGCCACATCGAACAGCTCCGTGCCGTCGAACTCCTCGACGGGCCGGATAGCTTCGTGTTGGCCACCGGCGGCGGAACCATCCAGCACGCCGACGTTCAACGCCGCCTCGATGGGCCCGGCGTCTGCTCCGTCTACCTACGCGTCAGCGCGGACGCCGTTCGCGAACGGCTGGACCGATTCGAACAGGCACGCCGACCCCTGCTGGCCAACGGCTTCGATCGCTGGAACGAGCTCCTGCAACAACGACAGGCACTCTATGAACGATGCAGCCTCTGCATCGACACAGACGGGCGATCGGTCGACGAAATCGCGAGGGTCATCCATGACCACCGCTGAACTCTCCGTCGTCGTTCGTACGCCTGACCACCAGTATCCGTGTATGGTAGTGCCCGGCGATGCCATCGAGCTGGTCCGTGCGCTGGAGTCTGTCGTGGGTGAACGCCCTGTGTTCGTAGTCATCGACGACGCCGTCGATGCTGCGCACGGCCAGGTGCTGCGGGCCGCGTTGGATGCCTCCTCGCTGCGCGTGAAACATGTGCTAAGGGTGCAGGGCGGCGAATCATCGAAGTCATGGGCATCAGTTCAGTCACTCCTGGATACCTGGCTCGGGGTTCCGATCACGCGCAGGTCGGTCGTGGTCGCTATCGGGGGAGGCGCCGTCGGCGACAGCACAGGGTTCGCGGCGTCGCTTGTGCTGCGCGGGGTGCCTGTCGTTCAGGTGCCCACGACGCTCCTCGCGATGGCCGATGCATCGATCGGGGGCAAGACCGGCATCAACACCGATGCGGGCAAAAATCTGGTCGGTACCTTTCATCATCCGCTCGCGGTCGTGGCCTGGCCCGCCGCCCTGAGTTCCCTTCCTGTTGACGTCGCCCGCGGTGGACTCGCTGAAATCGTCAAGTGCGCTATTCTCGAGAGCGAAGCCGCGCTGATGGAGCTGGAAGCTGACGCTGCTGCCCTTTGTGCACTCTCGCCCGACGCCGTGCGACGCGGCATCGCGCTGGCGTGTCAGGTGAAAGCCCGCATCGTCGAAGCCGATCCGTCTGAGGCAGGGCTGCGCAAGCTGCTCAATCTGGGGCATACCTTCGGCCACGCTGTCGAACGCATTCGTGGGTACGGAAGGATCTCTCACGGCGATGCCGTGGCGATTGGTCTCGACATGGTGTGTCGATTTGGTGAGTTTCTTGGCGTGGTGCCCGCTGCGATCACGCATCGAACCCGCTCTCTTCTTGAAGCAATCGGCTTTGATGTGGTTCCCCCACAGGCCCCCGCCTCGGTCTGGCTCGAAGCCATCGGCGTCGACAAGAAGCGCGAAGGCTCGGCTGTTGAATTTGTATTTCCCCGGGATTGTGGCCAGTGTGTTCTGCAACGGGTGGAACTTCCCGTCGTTGAGGCCTGGCTTGAAACGTCTGTCTGTATGCCTTTTGCTCCCTCCCCAGGAGCCTCACATGTTGGTTAGGAGGCCCCCTATGCGCTCCATCCTTTCTGCAGCCCTGATGCTTGGTGTAACTGGCTTGTTTGCCGGCTGCGCTGAAGACATTCCGGAGATCCGGATCGTCGCCAACCAGCCCCTGAGCGACGACTGTCTACCGTCTGCTAATCAGAGCTCCGAGTTCATCGCCCGCGGTGTACTCGACCTGTTCATCACCGATCAGTACGTAATCTCTCCGCTGGTGACCAACACCATGGTGCCGTCCGAGAGCGTACGGTTCCAAGGTGGAGCGGCAGGCGCCGCTGGTGGTTTGACCGGCACGCTATGGGAGGCGAACACGGTGACGCTGACCCAGGCCGTGGCGGAGTTTACCGGTCCCGAGAATCTGGGTGTACCTCTGCCGCGTTCGCTGGACCTGACGGTGACTGGCTCTGCGGCTCCGGGCGCCAGCGTCGCGCTGACGCTTCAGGTGGTGACAGCCAACGTCGCCAACCTGCTCCGTTCTTCGGCGCTGCTCGCCAATCCCGGCCAGAGCATCACCATTCTCGTGAAGCTGAAAATGTTCGGTGTCACAACCGCCGGCAACGAAGTCGACTCCAACGAGTTCGTGTACCCGATTGAAGTGTGCAACGGTTGCTTGCTGGATTACCCCGCAGAAGCCATTGATCCGGCGTTCCCCGCGCCGAACTGCCGCGTCACCGACGGCTTTAGCAGCGCAGATTCCGAGCTGCCCTGTTTCCCCGGTCAGGACGTGACGGTGGATTGCCGAGCCATTTGCCCGCTGGTGCTGGGCAATGAAGACCGCGATCCCGATGGGCTTTGCTCCTCGTTCTGAAAGATGTCAGGGCGCGGGAACGCTCCACCGCCCTGCACAGTTTCGCTCCGCACCCTACGCCTTCAGTGGGCGTCAGGTTCGGTCTTCCGGTGGCGATAAGGGCGCCGGATAACGTCGTGTGTCCATCGTTCCCGGCCTTCAAACGGGACGGCGCGGATCGGGCATTCGTCAAGATCACAACTGGAACACGCACGGTCCGTGCACGGCTCCAGATGGGACATGAGCTCGGTCTCGCCACCAAACCGCTCTTCGCACGCGTATTCGATGCGTTCGCTCACCTCGTGGGATTGCTCCAGCGTCCAGAAACGGGGTAACACGAGGTGCAGGTCAATATGGATGCGCTGCCCCAGGCGATGCACCTTGACATGGTGAGGAGCGTTCCAGCCCGGCTCGCGCGTGGTTTCGAGCACTTCGCCGATGGCGTCCAGCAGATCCGGTACCGCTTCGTCCATCAACGCACCGACGGCGCGACGCAGGATGGAGACGCCGGTCGTCAGCAGCCACAGGGCCATGAGTAAGCCTGTCGCCGGGTCCACCCAGTTCCAGCCTGTGAACCGCACGAGCAAAAGACCTGCGAATACACCGAGGGTGGTCAGCGCATCGCTCGTCAGGTGTGCGCCGTCGGCTTCCAGCGTGGGCGATTCGAGTCGCCTGCCAGCCCTTTGTAGCAGCTGTCCGGAGACCATGGTCACGACGCCGATAAGAACGGTCAGGAGCAGTCCGGCATCGAGACGCTCCGGCGCACGTGGCTGAAACAGTTCGGGGAGGGCAACAGCCATGATGGTGACGGATGCGAGACAAATGAACGCACCTTCGAGTCCTGCAGAAAAATACTCGATTCGACCGTGCCCGTACGGGTGCGTTTCATCCCGGGGTAGCGTGGCGAGCCAGACCGAGAAGAGCGCAAACGATGCGGTGACCACGTTGATGATGGACTCCAGCGCGTCCGAAAAGACGGCTGTGGAGTCGGTGATCACCCAGGCCGCAAACTTGGCAGCCGTGATCAGGGTGCTGATGACAAGCGCAGCGACTGCCCATCGGAGCGCAGTAAGCGGCCGAGTCAGGTGTACGATACCCGTCGTGGGTACAGCGGCGTCTTTGGCCGGTGGAAGGGACATGAGACTATGGGGGCTCGGAGCGGAACAGGCCAGCGCTGCGAATAACCGATGCAAAGCGTGAGGCAAGCGCAAGCGTTGCTTGACTGTACCGATCCCCTCGCTAACCTCTCCGGCGTCGCGAAGCGACAAGTTGTTCAGTCCCTCGCGGATGCAATCCTGACCATCGCAGCGTGCGCCTTAGGCACTTCGGAACACGCCCTTCGGGCCCCCGGCCCCATTACGAGCATCGACGATGAATCATGACTTTGGAGCCAATCAGGGTCTGGTGGAAGAGCAGTTTCGCCACTTTGTGTCGAACCCGTCGGCGATTTCGGCTGACTGGCGGAATTTCTTTCAACGACTGCCCAATGATACTCTGGAGTCCCTGCGTCGCACGGTGAGAGCCGTCGCTCCGCTGGCGGCCACGCCCACCGCATCGTCACCGTCATCGACGAGCCACACGATGTCGGGAACCTCGCGCGTTGAGTTGGCATGGCGCGTGTCGCGTCTTGCCGTCGCTTATCGTTCGCGGGGCCATTATTACGCTTCGATCGACCCGCTGGACCTGTCCAACAAACCCGCCAGTGAGTTCGAGCCGCATCGGTTTGGAATCGAAGCTGCGGACATGAACGAGCTGGTGGAAACAGACATCCCCGGCTTTGAGCGGGCGACAGTCGGCCAGCTGATCGCGCACCTGAAGCAGACCTACTGTGGCACGGTCGGCTTCGAGATCATGCACGTCGAGAACCCGGAAGAACGTCAATGGTTGTTGGATCGCATTGAGCGTCCGGGTGCTCGACCTGTCGTGACCGATGCCGAGCGCGTCTGGATGCTGGAACGCCTCACCGATGCACAGGAGATCGAGCGGTTCCTGCATACGCAGTACGTCGGAGCCAAGCGATTCTCGCTCGAAGGTCTCGATGTCCTGATCCCGATGCTGGAGTACACCCTCGACCTGTCGGGTGACGCCGGGGTTCGCGATGTCATCATTGGCATGGCGCACCGTGGCCGCCTCAATGTGCTGGTCAACACGATGCGCAAGAGCCTGCGCGAGTTGTTCACTGCGTTCAATGACCAGAACTCCACCGAGCTGGTCGGGCGAGGCGACGTCAAGTATCACCTTGGTTACTCCAACGTTCATCGCACTCCCGGTGGGCGCGATGTGAACGTCTCGCTGTGCTTCAACCCATCTCACCTGGAGTTTGTGAATCCGGTGGTCGCCGGCCGCGCGCGTGCACGCCTCGACAAGCTGAAGGATACGACCGGTCGCCAGGTGTTGCCGATCATGATCCACGGTGACGCGGCGTTTATTGGTCAGGGCATCGTTGTAGAGACACTGAACCTTGCCAATCTGGATGGCTACCGCACCGGTGGCACCTTCCACATCGTCCTCAACAACCAGGTCGGGTTCACCACGTCGCCGTCCGATTCCCGCTCGTCGAGATACGCCTCTGATGTGGTTCGCTTCATGGGTGTTCCGGTGTTCCACGTGAACGCCGAAGACGTGGATGCTGTTCGCTTTGCGACGCGGCTCGCTTCCGAATATCGCCAGACTTTTGGGCGCGACATCTGTATCGACCTCGTCGGGTATCGACGCTTTGGCCACAACGAAGGTGATGAACCTCGCTTCACCCAGCCGGTCATGTACGCGGTCATCGATAACCGGAAGACGCTTCGGGACGCGTTTGCCGAAGCGCTTCGCCAGAAAGGCGCCCTGTCGGCCGAGCAGGATGCGGCGATGGTCGATGCACGGCGCGACCGCATGATGAAGGCGCTCACTGAGGCACGCGAGAATCCGACCAGCAAATTCCCGAAGCTGGAAGAGGAGCAGTGGCGGGGTTACTCTGGCGGGCCTGACGCGGCAACACCGGACGCCGACACACGCGTACCGCTGGTTAGTCTGCAGCAGATGGTGCACACCCTGACCAACATCCCTGCCGAGCGAAACGCTCATCCCAAGGTGCTCAAGGTCTATGAGCAGCGGGCGCAGGCCGTCGAACCCAGGCATGCCTTCGACTGGGGCACCGCCGAAATGCTCGCCTTCGGCTCGCTGGTTCGTGACGGTCACCATGTGCGCATCACCGGTCAGGACAGCCGCCGCGGAACGTTCAGCCATCGTCACTCCTACCTGACCAATGTGTCGACCGGCGATTACTGGACGCCACTCAATCAGCTCTCCAATGGCTCCGGCTACTTCGAAGCGTGGGACAGCCCGCTCAGCGAGGCGGCCGTCATGGGCTTCGAGTATGGCTACAGCCTCGAAGAGCCACGCGCTCTCGTCATCTGGGAGGCGCAGTTTGGTGACTTCGCCAACGGCGCACAGGTGATCATCGACCAGTTCATCGCCGCAGGTGAAGACAAGTGGAACCGCCTCACCGGCATGGTCCTCCTGCTGCCACACGGCTTCGAAGGACAGGGTCCTGAGCACTCGTACGCCCGACTGGGACGTTTCCTGCAGCTCTGTGCGGAAGACAACATGCAGGTCTGCGACGTAACGACCCCTGCTCAGTTCTTCCACCTTCTGAGGCGGCAGGTGCTTCGCCCTTGGCGCAAGCCCCTTGTCGTCATGTCTCCCAAGAGCCTTCTGCGTCACAAACGCTGCGTCTCGACGCTCGAAGACCTCGCGAACGGCAGCTTTCAGCGGGTGATCGGCGACACGTCAGGCACCTCGCCAGAATCGGCTCGCCGCGTTCTGCTTTGCTCGGGACGCATCTATTACGACCTTGAGCAGGAGCGCGAGACGCGCAAGGCCGCGGACACCCACATCATTCGCCTTGAGCAGCTGTATCCGCTCGACGCCCGTGCGATCGCATCGATTCTCTCGGCCTATAAGCCCGGCACCGAGCTCGTCTGGGTGCAGGACGAGCCATGGAATATGGGCGCGTGGTACTTCATCAAGGCACGCCTCACCGCGCTGTTTGGCGACGGACTCCCGCTGCAGTGTGTCGCGCGCGCCGAGTCCGCCAGCCCGGCCACTGGGTCGAACGCTGCCCATAAGTTCGAGGCGGCGCACCTCATGGACGCGGCATTCGGCATCGCACCTGCGACCGTACGGTAACTGCCAAACGACTCACTCGCGGGCCCTCTGGCGCCCTTGAGACCCACGCGGGGCCTCTCGCGCCGCCAGATTTGCCATATGGGCACACAGGTTAGCGCCTAATTCAACGCCCATGGCTGAATCAGTGTGAACGAAGGGATCGTGACAGCAAATTCCTGTCCCGAGTCTCGTACCATCTCGTAGGTCCCCCTCATGGTGCCAAAGGGCGTATCCAGAGGGCACGCGCTGGTGTACTCAAAACTCTCGCCCGGGATCAGGCGAGGCGTCTCTCCTACCACCCCCTCGCCCCGTACTTCGGAGACCTTGCCCTCGGCGTTCGTAATCAGCCAGTGACGCCTGACCAGACGTGCCGGGGTCTGACCCTCGTTGTGAATCCGAATGGTATAGGCAAACAGCCAGGCCGATTGCAGGGGACGCGACATGGACGGGACATATTCGGAGACGACCTCAACCCGAATGCCTTCGGTAGTCGCGCTGACAGGCTGCATGTTGTATGGGGGGAGCGAGCGAGGAGTTACTGCTACACCATGGAACGCATGGCACCTACGGATGAGCGCGCACAGGACGACCGGGCAGGCCGACCGTCCATCGATCGAACTTACGACCAGGCCACCATGTTTGGCAATCGTTTGCTGAAGAACCGCAGCAAACTGTCGGTCTGGGCCAGGCGGCATCGGGTGGACTGCTTTCGACTATACGACCGCGATATTCCCGAGCTCCCCTTTGTGGTGGACTGGTATGATGGTCGGCTGCACGCGGCCGAGTACGAACGGCCCCATACGCGAACTCCGATCATGCATGCTGCGTGGCTGAGCGAGATCATGGCTGGTGCTGCAGAAGCGCTGGAGGTCCCCGAGGAGCTTGTCTGGCTGAAGCGCCGCGAGCGGCAGCGCGGCGTAAAACAATACGAACGATTCGGTGGTGAGGGTGCATGGTTCAATGTTCCCGAACAGGGTCTACACTTTCGCGTGAACCTTTCGGATTATCTGGATACCGGTCTTTTTCTGGACCATCGCATCACTCGTTCCATGGTCCGGGACATGGCATCAGGGCGGCGGATGCTCAACCTCTTCGCTTACACCGGTGCGTTTTCGGTGTACGCGGCGGCCGGGGGGGCGCAATCAACGACCACCGTTGACCTCTCGAACACCTACCTGGACTGGGCACGTGAGAATTTCTCACTCAATCAACTCTACGGTACGGGCGAGGAATTTGTTCGGGCAGATACGTGGCGCTTCCTGTCTGATGCGCGCGCAAGGCGTGAACAATGGGACCTGATTGTCGTCGATCCGCCTACGTTTTCTAATAGCAGGAAGATGGACGATGTGTTTGACGTTCAGCGGGATCACGTGGAATTGCTCCGGCGCGTGCTCGACGTGACTGCCGCGGGCGGCATTATTATTTTTTCGACTAATTTCCGAAAATTTAATTTCGCTGCATCTGACCTGCCTGTAACGTCGATTCAGGAAATCTCGGATAAAACCATGCCGCCGGATTTTCGGAATACCCGCATTCACCGTGCGTGGAAAATCATTCGCTGAACAGAGTACGCTTCCGAAGGAGCAACGATGAAGACTATATTTCAGCCTGGCCTGTTTGCGGGTCAGGTGGCACTCGTCACGGGAGGCGGAACGGGCATTGGGCTGGCGATTGCGAGAGAGCTGCGGCTACTTGGGGCCGACGTCGTCATCGCATCGCGTAAGGAAGCCAATCTGCAAGCGGGTGTGGAGGCGCTTCTTGCGGTCGATGGCCCGGGTCGTGTGGGGAGCCGAACGTGCAATATCCGGGAGAAGGAGTCGATCGACGCGACCGTCGCCTGGGTGGTCGCCGAGTATGGGCGCATCGATATGCTCGTGAATAACGGAGGTGGTCAGTTTCCGTCTCCCGCCATGGCGATCAGCGAAAAAGGCTGGCGTGCTGTCATCGATACGAGCCTGACGGGCACCTTCCTCATGTCGCAGTCCGTCGCAGCGCATTCGATGATGGAGCACGGCGGATCGATCGTGAATATTATCGCGCAGATGCAGAATGGTTTCCCCATGATGGCGCACACGGGCGCCGCGCGTGCCGGGGTAGAAAACCTGACGCGCACTCTGGCGTTCGAGTGGGCGCCGCAGGCCATTCGCGTCAACTCGGTCGCGCCCGGGGTGATCCTGTCGAGCGGGGTGGACAACTACACACCGGAACAACAGAAGTTTTTCTTTGAATCTACCGCGCATATCCCCGCCGGGAGACTTGGCACTCCGCAGGAGATCGCAGCGTCCGTGCTGTTTCTGCTTTCGCCCGCTGCTGGTTTCATTACGGGTACAACGCTGTGGGTGGATGGCGGCGAGCGACTGTATGGCCACGCCGCTGCCGGCCAGATGAAAGACCTCATGAAGGGGCGTCCGACACCGACCTGGGAGTAGTTCGCCAGAGCCAAAAGTCCCGTCGTTATGGGGGTTCGATGCGACTCTGTGGACATACGTGCGATGCTTGGCTACGGACTGCACGCGAGCGCTCCCGGTCTGGTCCGAGGGGCGGCGTCCACGCCGAGAGCCGAGCCGCGATGGCGGCATCCAATTCTGTAAGGTATCGAGATGGCGAACGAATTCAGCCTCAAGGCACAAGACATCACGGTCAGGAGCCTGCTCCGCAATGCTCCCCCTGCGCTGCTTTACGAGCAGGCCCTGCGCAATGAGTCGGGTACGCTCATTGCCTCTTCCGGGGCACTCGTCGCCTACTCCGGCGAAAAAACGGGCCGTAGTCCCAATGACAAGCGTATCGTCGAAGAGGACGGCTCGAAAGACGATATCTGGTGGGGCAAGGTCAACATCGCCCTCGACGAGAAGTCCTTCTACATCAACCGTGAACGAGCCATCGACTTTCTCAATACCCAGAAGCAGCTGTACGTCGTGGACGGGTTCGCTGGCTGGGATCCGAAGTACCGGGTGAAGGTCCGCGTCATTTGCGCACGCGCCTACCACGCGCTCTTTATGTGGGACATGCTCATTCGCCCCACCACTGAGGAGCTCGAGAGCTTTGGCGAACCCGACTACGTGATCATCAATGCGGGCCAGTTTCCTGCCAACCAGTACACGCGTGGCATGACCTCCAAGACTTCTGTCGATCTGCACCTCGCACGGAAGGAGTTCGTCATCCTTGGCACCGAGTATGCCGGCGAAATGAAGAAAGGCGTCTTCACGGTGATGAATTACATCATGCCGAAGCAGGGTGTGCTGTCCATGCACTGCAGCGCCAACGAAGGCATCGATGGTGACGTCTCCGTGTTCTTCGGACTCTCGGGCACCGGAAAGACCACGCTGTCGGCCGACCCGCGCCGCGCACTCATTGGTGACGACGAACACTGCTGGACCGACGAGGGCGTCTTCAACATCGAGGGCGGCTGCTATGCAAAGATGATCAACCTCTCGGCAGAACAGGAGCCCGAGATTTTTCAGGCCATCCGCTTTGGTTCGGTGCTTGAGAACGTGGGCATCGACCCTGACACCCGTCAGGTCGATTTCGCTGACGTAAAGCTCACCGACAATACGCGCGGCGCTTACCCGATCGAGTACATCCCGAACGCCAAACTGCCCTGTGTGGGTACTCACCCGCGCAACGTCATCTTCCTGACCTGCGACGCGTTCGGCGTTCTGCCTCCGGTAAGCCGTCTTACCCCCGGTCAGGCGATGTACCACTTCATCAGTGGTTACACCGCCAAGGTCGCAGGAACCGAAATGGGTGTTACCGAGCCGCAGCCGATTTTCTCGGCCTGCTTTGGCGCGCCGTTCCTCGTTTGGCATCCGACGAAATATGCCGAGCTACTGGCCGCGAAATTGCGCACCTATCAGGCAAATACCTGGCTCATTAACACTGGTTGGACGGGCGGTCCCTATGGCGTGGGTAACCGCTTCAAGCTTCGCTATACCCGCGCTATCATCGACGCCATTCACTCCGGTGCGCTGAACGATGTGCCGACCGAAATTGATCCGGTCTTCGGTCTCGCCGTGCCCGCGTCGTGCCCGGGCGTTCCCTCCGAGCTGCTCAATCCGCGCGGCACGTGGGCCGATCAGGCTGCTTATGATGCGAAGGCACGCCAGCTCGCAGGCCTCTTCAACAAGAACTTTGCCCAGTTCGCTGACCAGGCGAGCGCAGAGATTCTGGCTGCTGCACCGCGCGGCTGATTCGCTCGAAAAGTCGCTGTGATGAAACCCGGGCCTGCACCGGGTTTCCTCGTTTTTGCTGGCGCATCGGGCCCGATCACCGCTACCTGAACGCAATCCCTCACAACGATTGTGCCATGTCTCGTGTACTCATCGTCTTGCCATCGATTGTCGTGCTCCTGTTCGCGGGATGTGCTGACGACAGCTCATCCTTACCGCAGACAGGGATCGACTCTGGCGACGCTGACGCCGCCACAGACACAACGGGCTTCGAAGACGCCCAGCAGGATGTTGACGATGCCATAGACAGCGTTGAGAGCGACTCGGCGCAGGACGTAGAGCCGAACGATACGGTGGCAGCGGACGTCGATGCGGCAGACGATGATGTGAACTCCGACCCGGATGCGCCGGATGTCTCGGATTCCGATGCAAACACACCTGACACTTTGGATGTGAGCGAAGTGGATGCGCCGGTGACCGTTGGCGCCCGTGTACTGGTGAACGAAGTGAATTGCGAGGGAGCCGACTTCATTGAACTGTTCAATGCCGGCGACGAACCGGGCAATCTGACAGGCTGGGTGGTGAACGATGACTTCGACGTGGAGTCAGGCTGGGCGCTCCCCGCAGACACCGTACTGGAACCCGGCGAGTGGGTGGTCTGGTATCGAGACGAAGCCGAAGGTGTGGCCGGCTTCCCATTTGGCGTGAAGTGCGGGGCTGGAGAAGACACGATCCGACTTTTTGATCCCACCGGAACCGAAGTGGATTCCTGGGAATTGTCGTCATTGCCCTATGGTGGCGCGGTGCATGGACGCCTGCCGGACGGTGGTGCGTGGGGGTTGGCTGCAGCCACGCCGGGTGCCGCAAACATGCCGTTCGAGATACCGGATGTCGACGCCTGGTTTGATGTTACGACCATTCGTCGGTTGGAGTTCACCATTCCCGAAGCATCGATCGACAATCTGGCCGTCGAGCCTCGCACGTGGACACCGGCTACGCTCCTGCTCCCGGACGAAGAGATCGGACCGCTGGAAGTCGGTATACGGTTGAAAGGGCAGCTTGGGTCCTTCCGAACGCTGGATGGCAAGGCGGCTTTCCGTGTTGACCTGAACCGCTACGTGGCGGGGCAGACGTTGTACGGGCTGGACGAGCTGACACTCAATAATATGGTTCAGGATCCGTCCGTGATTCACGAGTTCTCGGCCTACTGGATTTTCCGGGAAATGGGGATCGCGGCCCCTCGCGTCACGTGGGTGCAGGTCACGGTCAACGGGACCGACTATGGGTTGTATCTTTCTGTCGAGGGCCTCAATCTTCCCATGCTCTCACGCTGGTATGAGTCCACGTCGCACCTGTATGAGGGAGCTTACGGACAAGACTTGTTCGTGGGAGACACTGGGGGGCTGGAAGTTGATGAGGGGAGCGAGACCGATCGCTCCGACGTGCTCGTTTTGGCCACACTACTGGAGACGGAAGGCCTCGAGGGTTTCTACGACGCAACGGCCGACCTGATTGACTGGGAGCAGGTCGTGCGCATGCTCGCTACCGAAATCTGGATCGGGCACTGGGACGGTTATGCTCCCACCCGAAACAATTACTATTTTCATTTTGATGGGGCAGGGCGTTTTACCCTCTTGCCATGGGGTACAGATCAGACGTTCGGCGACTATTTGAAGATTCTGCGAGGCGAAGGCCTTGTGTTTCAGGCCTGTATCGCAAACGAGGCCTGTCGTCTTGACTATGCCGATGCCTTGCGTGAGGTCAGCGCTCTGGTCGCAGCCGGCGATCTCGTGACGGTTGTCGAACGTCAGGCCGGGTTTCTGCGCGATGCCTTCATCGCCGATACGCGCAGGGAGTACGATCTTGCGACTCATGACGCGGTTGTACAGGAAACACTCTATTTCCTGCGCAATCGTGCCGAGTCGATAAATGTTGAGTTGGACTGTTATTTCGGGCCCAATCCCGACCCTGATGGCGATGGTGTGCTCTGCGACAACGATTGCGCTCCCGACAACGGAGAGATTTATCCCGGCGCGTTGGATCGTTGTGGCGACGGCATCGATCAGGACTGCAACGGCTACCCTGACGACGATCTCTCGTGCCCGGATTGCGTCCCTGTGACAATTTCCACGGGTTCCTATCTGTTCTGCCCTACGCCCCGCAACTTCGATCAGGCGCTGGCGCACTGCGCCGCAAATGGGGCTGCGCCTGTGCGGATCACCAGCGAGGCAGAAAACCTTGCCGTGTGGGAAGCAGCGGTCGCCGTGCGTTATCAATGGTGGTGGCTTGCTCTCGATGATCGCCTTGAAGAAGGCGTTTTTCGGGACCCGGATGGGACTGTTGCATCGTTATTCTTCTGGGCCGATGGCGAACCGAATAATGCGGGTGATTTTGAAAACTGCGCACACTTCTTTGGCACCGAACGGTGGAACGATATTTTCTGTGACGCCACCATGGGCGTCATTTGCGAAATGCCGGAGTAGTCTCGCATGAATGATCGCCACGACTGGCTCGTCGCGCTCTCCCAGGCGATAGGGACGCTGGCGCACTGGGAAGGACAGTTTGCGTCGGCTCAGCCGCGTTCGCCCAGTGCGCAGGATAAAGCCGTATTGAATGAGCTCGCGCTGCGATTACACGGGAATTATCCGTTTGGTAGCCCGGACTATGCGGGGCAGATGTTGAAGCCGCCAGACCCGGTGGCGTGGGCGGCTGTCGCGCTGGCTATGCTGGTGAATCCGAACAATCACGCGCTCGATGGCGGTCCGCCGACCGCTGCCATGGAACGCGAAGTGGTGGCCGAGCTGGCAGGTCTGTTCGGGTTTTCTGCTGACGACCGCCCATGGCTGGGACACCTGACCGCCTCTGGCACCATCGCCAACCTGGAGGCGCTCTGGGTTGCGCGTGAGGTCACCCGGTCGCCCGACGGACGGATTCGCGGCGTCGCAGCCTCTGCATCGGCACACTATACCCATCAGCGTGTCAGTGGCGTGCTCGGCGTCCCTTTCTTCACGCTGCCCGCAGACAATGACGGTGAAATTGACCTGCCCGCGCTGCCACAATTTCTGCTGCAGCACGATATTGGAACCGTGGTCGTTACACTCGGCACGACCGGCACCGGGTGCGTCGAATCGCTGCACAGGGTCGCGCCCATCTGCCGGCAGGCTGGTGTTCGGCTGCATGTCGATGCCGCCTATGGTGGTTTCTTTCGCCTGCTCGCCGAATTAAACCCGCCGCAGGTGGGTAATGCGCAGGCTTTTCTTGCCACAGGGCTAGCCGATAGTCTGGTGGTGGACCCACACAAACATGGGCTACAGCCTTATGGATGTGGGTGTGTGTTGTTTGCTGACCCTGCGGTGGGGCGCGTTTACGTCCACGACTCGCCGTACACCTACTTCACCGGAAACGAGCTTCATCTGGGCGAGATTTCGCTCGAGTGCTCCCGGGCTGGCGCTGCCGCTGCCGGACTCTGGGCGACACTTCAGGCCGTAGGACTGCGTGGTCCGGGAAGCCTGACCGAACGTCTCGCGCTGGGTCGGCGTGCGGCGTTGGAGTGGTATGCCGCCCTGAAATCATCCCGCTGGTTCTGCCCTCTGGTCGAGCCAGACACGGACATTCTGGTATTTGCGCCGCAGCATCCCGATGGCAGGGCGTTGCGCGCCTCGGAGATATCGGATCTCTCTGCACGCGTGTTTGAACAGGGGATGCAGGGGGACGACGGCCCCATTTTTCTGGCACGTATGCGCTGGCCGGTCGAGCGATTGCCGGCGTCGATGGCGGTTCAGACAGATGTATCCGAAGTACAGGTGCTGCGTAGTGTGCTGATGAAGCCTGAACACGCCGCGCACTGGCCAGCGCTCAACGCACGGTTACACGCCCTGATAGAGCGTGCATTCGCCACGTGACGCAGCCCGCCCTGCTTGCACCGTCGCGATTTTGGCGGTAGCGTCGCCGCGTTGCGATCTGACTGGGGTCAAGACCTGTCCCCCTTCGCCAAGTGTGGAAATTCATGGCTAAAATCAGTGTGAAAGCCGGCC
>Ga0169931_10000625_pt1 | contig 58840 bp, 51 predicted proteins | sample Kivu_15m_20L_FD_129675 | JGI IMG/M metagenome (GOLD analysis project Ga0169931, IMG submission 129675) | Freshwater microbial communities from Lake Kivu, Western Province, Rwanda to study Microbial Dark Matter (Phase II) - Kivu_15m_20L... | ecosystem: Environmental > Aquatic > Freshwater > Lake...
TGTTACTGAACCGCACCATCCCCTGAGCCTCATGCGCATCATCGCCATCTCGAATCAAAAAGGCGGCGTGGGCAAGACCACGACGACCGTGAATCTCGCCGCCTGTCTGGCGGAGCGCGGGGTTCGCGTGCTGCTGGTGGATCTGGATTCGCAGGGGAACGCCACGAGCTGGCTCGGGCTGGCGAAGGAAGAGGGCGGCAGCCTCTACTCGGCGCTGGTGAATGGCACGCCGGCCTGGGATGCCGTGCGCAGCACGCGGATCGAGAACTTGTTCATCATCCGCTCTCATCGGGAGCTGGCCGGGGCGGAGATCGAGCTGGCCCAGCAGGGGCAGCATCTGACGCGCATGCGTGATGTGCTCGCCGGGCTGCGGTCGCTGCCGCATTTCGACCTCATTCTGCTCGATTGTCCGCCCTCGCTCGGCGTGATCATGACCTCGGCCCTGGCGGCGGCGGACGAGCTGCTGGTGCCGATCCAATGCGAGTATCTGCCGCTGGAGGGATTTTCCGATCTGCTGCACATCGTGCAGCAGATCATCGCCAGCGGTGCCAATCCCGGCCTGCATCTGGGCGGGGTCGTGATGACCATGTTTGACGGCCGCAACAGTCTGTCCCAGCAAGTGGTGAATGATGTGCGCGCATCACTGGGCCAGCAGCTCATGGGCCATGTAGTCTATGAGACGGTGATCCCGCGCTCGGTGCGTTTTGCCGAGGCGCCGAGCTTTGGCAAAACCATCCTCGAACATGATCCTCACGGCAAAGGAGCGGAGGCTTATCGCGCTCTGGCCGGGGAGTTTCTGCATCGTCAGCAGTCGCAAGCCGTGGTTTGATCAACGATCCGGCTGCAATGCGAGCCACTTGTCCGGTTGCATGACCTTCATGGTCGGCGGACACCGCCGGATGACCTCGTCGTCGTTCGTGATCAGCGGGCATTTTAACTCACGGGCCAGAGCGACGTAGTGCGAGTCGGCGCCCCGCAGAGAAAACCGGGCGGCGGCGCGTGCGGCAGCCTCGGCAAATGCCAGATCCACCTGGCGGAGGTAGAGCTTCGGAAAATGGCTCAACCGGGTCGTCGAAACACCACCCATCGCCGAATCACCCGTGATCCGAGCCACGGTGCCCGCCACCTCGGCCAGCACGATGGCCGGAGCATACAACCGCACGCCGTTTCTCACACAATGATCGAAAAACTCATCCGCCGCCGAAAACTCCGGCTGATCCTCGATCTGCTCCGCCACGAACACACAGGCATCGACGACCAGATTCATCGGCGCAAGCTGCTGACCACCTCGCTGGCGGGGCGTTTGTCACGCGCCTTTCCGCGCAGCAGACGGCGAAACTTCGTGGTGTCTTCACGCCATGCCTTGTAATCAGCCGCATCCAGCAGCTTGCGCACCTCTTCGCGATCCGCCGGACGCAGCTTGGGGATGAGATGGGAGATTTGGACAGCCGCAGTGCTCATGGGTTGATTTTGCGCTCCTCCTTCAAAGAATGCAACCGTCGCTTTTCTTCTTCACCCCAGCCTCAAATCCAGCGTGAACGGGAACTCGGGGTTCGGCACGGCAGGCGCGGGCTTCATATTCCCGGGCGTGTGGCCGTGGCGGAAGAAGCGGGCTAGGCGGCGACTTTCGGCCTCATACGAGTTCACCGGGAAGGTGTCGTAGCTGCGGCCGCCGGGATGGGCGACGTGATAGGTGCAGCCGCCGAGCGAGCGCTGGTTCCATTGATCGACGAGATCGATGGTGAGCGGTGAATGCACGCCGACGGTCGGTTGCAGGCAACTCGCAGGCTGCCAAGCGCGATAGCGCACACCGGCGACGTATTCGCCGTGCGTGCCGGTGGGATGCAGCGGCACGGTGCGGCCGTTGCAAGTGATGGCATAGCGGCCTTCGACGAGCCCCTGCGCCTTGATTTGCACGCGTTCGAGTGAGGAATCGACAAAACGCACCGCCCCGCCGGCGGTTCCTTCTTCGCCGAGCACATGCCACGGCTCCAGCGCTTGGCGAATCTCGACATGGACGTTTCGAGCGGCCCAGTCGCCGGCGATGGGGAAGCGGAACTCCTGGTGCGGCGCGAACCACTCCGGCTTTAACTCGTAACCGGCCAGTTTGGTGTCGTGACAGACGTCTTCGAGATCGCTCCACACGAAGTGCGGCAGCATCCAGCGGTCGTGGATGTCGGTGCCCCAGCGCACGAGCGGCGCCTCATACGGCTCCTTCCAAAAACGTGCGAGCAGCGTGCGCAGCATGAGCGCCTGCGCGAGGCTCATGTGCGGATGCGGCGGCATTTCAAAGGCGCGCATCTCCACAAGGCCGAGCCGTCCGGTGCTGCTGTCAGGCGAGTACAATTTGTCGATGCAGAACTCGGAGCGGTGCGTGTTGCCGGTGGAGTCGATGAGCAGATTGCGATACAAACGATCGACAAGCCACGGAGGCACATGACCGCTTTGCGACGCGGCCTTGAACGCGACCTCGAGTTCGTAGAGCGAATCGTTGCGCGCCTCGTCGATGCGCGGGCTCTGGCTCGTCGGGCCGATGAACAGGCCGCTGAAGAGGAACGAGAGCGCGGGATGATTCTGCCAGTAGCTCACGAGGCTGCGCAGCAAATCGGGGCGGCGCAGGAACGGGCTGTCCTTCGGCGATTCCGCGCCGATGACGATGTGATTGCCGCCGCCGGTGCCGGTGTGGCGGCCATCGACCATGAATTTCTCCGTGCCGAGTCGCGTGAGCCGTGCCTCCTCGTAGAGACCTTCGGTGACGCTCACCATCTCGTCCCAAGTCTTCGCGGGATGCACGTTCACCTCGATCACGCCGGGGTCGGGCGTGACCTTGAGCGTGTTGATGCGCGGATCGTAAGGCGGCGGATAGCCCTCGATCACGATGGGCTGGTCCAACGCGAGCGCGACATCCTCGATGGCACCGAGGCAGTTCAAATACTCCTCCAGCGTCTTCGTCGGCGGCATGAAGACGAAGAGTTTACCATCACGCGGCTCGACGCAGACCGCGGTGCGCACGATCCAGTCGGCGGATTGCTGCACACCGGGCGGCGTGAAGGCGGGGTCGATGAGATTCTGCTTCTCTTCCGGCGTCAGTTCCTCCAAACCAAGCGGGCCGCGACGTTGCGCGAGCCTGCGCCAGAACGACGGCGGCACGCCTTGGATGCCGCGCACGAATTGCTGCCGCTCCGGCAGCGGCGGACGTTCTTCCATCGGATCCTGCTCGTGGATGTAGGGATAGCTCGTCGCCGTGACCCAAGGTTGCGAGTCGAGCGGCAGGCGCAGGCCAATCGGCGAGTCGCCCGGAATGAGAAAGCAGCGCTCCGTGCGCAGAAACCACGGCCCGGTCTCCCAGCCGATGTCGCCGTTGTTCAAGTTCGATTTCAACGGCAGCACATGACCGATGATCTTGTCGAGGCCCTGCTCGAAGACTTTCGCGAGCCGGACGCGCTCCTCTTTGTCCTTCAGGTTTGATTTGAGCGGATCGACGTTCGCGGGCAGCCGGCGTTCGCGCCACAGATAATAAAACGCGTCCTCATACGTCGGCATGATCCATTGGCCGCCGCAGCCGAGGCGCTCGGCCAGCGCGTGAATGAAGCGCGCCGAGTGCTGCTCGTTCATGCCGTAATTCTGCTGCATGTCGGCAAAGAGATGCGGATGCGCCCAGATCGGCTGGCCGTCCTTGCGCCAATGACAGCCGTAGGACCAGCGCGGCAGCGACTCGCCTGGATACCATTTGCCCTGGCCGTAATGCAGGAACGCGCCCTCGGTGAAGCGCTTCTTGAGGCGTTTGAGCAATTCGTCGGACAAACGCATCTTCATCGGCCCCACGGCCTGCGTGTTCCACTCCGCGCCGTCCATGTCGTCGATGGAGACGAAGGTCGGCTCGCCACCCATCGTGAGGCGCACGTCGTTGGCTTGAAGCTCCTTGTCCAAAGCGTGGCCGAGCGCGGCGATCTCGGCCCATTGCTCTTCGGTGTACGGCTTCGTGACGCGTGGCGACTCGTAGATGCGCTCGACTTTCATGTCGAATTCGAACTCCGTCTCACAGGGCTCCACCAAGCCGCTGATCGGCGCCGCGCTGGAGGGTTCCGGCGTCGCCGCGAGCGGGATGTGTCCTTCACCCGCAAGCAAGCCCGAGGTAGGATCGAGGCCGATCCAGCCAGCGCCGGGCAGATACACCTCGCACCAAGCGTGCAGGTCGGTGAAATCGACCTCCGTCCCGCTCGGTCCATCGAGCGACTTCACGTCCGCCTTGAGCTGGATCAGGTAGCCGCTGACGAAACGGGCCGCGAGGCCGAGGTGCCTCAACAACTGCACCATGAGCCACGCCGAGTCACGGCAGGAGCCGCTGAGCAGCGTGAGCGACTGCTCCGGCGTCTGCACGCCCGGCTCCATGCGAATGGTGTATTTGATGTCCTGCCACAGGCGTTGATTCACCGCCACCAGCAGGTCGATCGTGCGCAGTTTCTTCTCCGTGTCCTTCTTGAGCTGCCCGGTTTCCGGCAAAACACCATGCGCATGCACGTCGCCGCCTTTTTCCGAGTGCGTGCCCGGTGCGTGTGGTAGATCCGGGTCGCCGAGGATGTCCCTCTTCATTGCGGCGAGGTACTTTTTGAACCTCGACGTCAAACGGCAGCGCTTCAGGAAGGGCGCGAGTTCCTGGTCGAGCGACTGGTCGTAGGCGAAGGGAAAATGCTCGGCGTCGGGCTCCAGGAAGAAGTCGAAGGGGTTGAACACCGCCATTTCCGCCACCACCTCCACCTCGATGGTGAATTCCTTCGTCTTCTCCGGGAAAACGAGCCTTGCGAGGTAGTTTGACTGCGGGTCCTGCTGCCAGTTCAGGAAATGCTGCTCCGGCGCTACCCTCAGCGAGTAGCCCAGGATGCGCGTGCGGGAGTGCGGTGCCGGCCGCAGACGGACTACCTGGGGGCCGAGTGCAATGGGGCGTTCGTAGCGGTAGCTGGTGCGGTGGTGTAGGGCGACGTGGATGGACATGCTGGCTGGAAGCCGTAAAGGCGGTCTGGACGCCAATCAAAGCAGGTTCACTGCCAATCTTCGAATTCGGCGTGCAAAAACGGCTCCCCAGCCTTGCCTCCAGAGGTTTCCGCGAGACTATGCGCGCGCTTTTCCCACCCCAGCCATGCCCACGAAAACCTCCGCCCCTGCCACGCTCCGTCCCATCAAAAAATTGATGGTCGCGAACCGCTCTGAAATTGCCATCCGCGTGATGCGGGCGGCGACGGAACTGGGCATCCGCACGGTGGGCATTTATGCGCAGGAGGACCGCTTTTGCCCGCATCGCTTCAAAGCGGACGAGGCTTATGAGTTGAACAAGGACAAGGGGCCGCTCGGGGCCTATCTCGACTACGAGGGCATCGTGGCGCTGGCGAAGGAGAAGGGCGTGGATGCGATTCATCCGGGTTACGGCTTCCTGAGCGAAAATCCAGACTTCTCGAAGGCCTGCGAAAAAGCGGGTATCATCTTCATCGGGCCGGATCCGAAGATTTTGACGATGATGGGCGACAAGACGGCCGCCCGCAATGTGGCGCGCAAATTGAACGTGCCGATCCTCGAGGGCACCGACGAGCCGGTGAGCGATCGCAAGGAAGCGATTGCCGTGGCGAAGAAAATCGGCTTCCCGCTGATCATCAAGGCGGCCTTCGGGGGTGGTGGTCGCGGCATGCGCATCGTGCGTGAGGCCAAAGACCTCGAAAAACTGCTCGATGAGGCGCAAACCGAAGCGGAACGCGCTTTCGGCAATGGCGCGGTGTTCTTGGAAAAATTCGTCGGCAAGGCAAAGCACATCGAGGTGCAGATTCTCGCCGACAAACACGGCACAGTGCTGCATTTGCATGAGCGTGACTGCTCTGTGCAGCGTCGCCATCAGAAGGTGATCGAGCAGGCGCCGAGCTATGGCGTGAAGCAGGAGATCATCGACGGTCTGTGCGATGCGGCGGTGAAACTGGCCCGCGAGGTGAAGTACACGCACGCCGGCACGGTCGAGTTCCTCGTCGATCACGAAACGGGCGAGTGGTATTTCATCGAGATGAATCCGCGCATCCAGGTGGAGCACACCGTGACGGAGGAGATCACCGGCATCGACATCGTGCGCAGCCAGATCCTCATCGCGCAGGGCCACAAGATGCACGACGAGCCTCTCGCGCTGCCCGTGCAGGAAAAAATCGAGAAGAGCGGCTTTGCCGTGCAGTGCCGCATCACGACGGAAGACCCGGAAAACGGCTTCACGCCGGACTTTGGCAAAATTTTGACCTACCGCAGCGCCGGTGGCTTCGGCATCCGCCTCGATGGCGCTCTCGGCGCGACGAATGCGGTCATCACGCCGTATTATGACTCGATGCTGGTGAAGATGACCGTCTTTGCCCGCACTTACGAGCAGGCGCTCGACCGCATGGACCGCGGCCTGCGTGAGTTCCGCATTCGCGGCGTGAAGACAAACATCCCGTTCCTCATGAACGTGGTGCATCATGCCGATTTCCGCGCCGGACAGGCCACCACGCGCTTCATTGATAACAATCCCGACCTGCTGAAGTTCGTCGCTCGCAAAGACCGCGCCACGAAGCTGCTCAACTACCTCGCGGACGTGAACGTGAACGGCAATCCCTTCGCGAAAGGGCACAAACCGAGCGGTGCCTTCCTCGCGCCGCCGATTCCGAAATACGATCACCGCGTCGAGCCCGCGAAAGGCACGAAGGACCTGCTCACCGAGATGGGGCCGGAGAAATTCTGCCAGGACTGGGTCGCCAAACAAAAGCGCCTGCTGCTCACCGACACCACCATGCGCGATGCGCACCAGTCGCTGCTCGCCACCCGCATGCGCACCTTTGACATGCTCGCCGTGGCCGATGCCGTCGCACGCCGCACGCCGAACCTCTTCTCGCTCGAAATGTGGGGCGGTGCCACCTTTGACGTGAGCATGCGCTTCCTGCGCGAGGATCCGTGGGAGCGCCTGCGCCAGATCCGCGCGAAGGTGCCAAACATCCTTTTGCAGATGCTCTTCCGCGGCTCGAACGCGGTCGGCTACACGAACTACCCGGACAATGTCGTCAAAGGTTTCATCAAACATGCCGCGCAGAACGGCATGGACATCTTCCGCATCTTTGACTCGCTGAACTACCTTCCCAACCTCTCCGCCGCCATGCAGGCTGTGCGCGAGGACACCACATCCATCTGCGAAGGCACGCTCTGCTACACCGGTGACATCCTCGATCCGAAGCGCGACAAGTATGACCTCCAATACTACGTCCGCCTCGCCAAGGAGCTCGAAAAGATGGGTGCGCACATGCTTTGCATCAAAGACATGGCCGGACTCGTGCGCCCCTTTGCCGCGAAGAAGCTCGTGAAGGCGCTCAAGGATGAAGTCGGCCTGCCGATCCACTTCCACACGCACGACACCAGCGGCCTCAATGCCGCCAGCTACCTCGAAGCCTCGCTCGCTCAGGTCGATGTCGTCGATGCAGCCATCTCCTCACTGTCCGGCGGCACCTCGCAGCCGAATTTGAACTCGCTCGTCGCCGCCATGCAGCACACGCCGCGCGATACCGGCCTCGATCCCGAGGCCTTGCAGGAGTTCAGCGACTACTGGGCCGCCGTGCGTGCCTATTACAAACCTTTCGACACCGCCGAGCCCTACGGCACCGCCGAGGTCTATCTCCACGAGATGCCCGGTGGTCAGTACACGAATCTCAAAGAGCAAGCCATCGGCATGGGCCTCGGCCCACGCTGGCCGGAGATCGCCCATGCTTACGCCGAGGTGAACCAGCTTTGCGGCGACATCGTCAAAGTCACGCCATCGAGCAAAGTCGTCGGCGACCTCGCCATCGAGTGCGTCGCGCGTGGTGTGAAGCCTGCGGACATCTTCAACCTCACCGGCACGAAGTGGAGCAAGGACGTCACCAGCATGTTCGAAGGCTGGCTCGGCGAACCTTTCTACGGCATGGAGGCCAACAAGGCCGCCGACAGCCGCAAGAAGTGGAACAAGCTCGCCGACGCCATCGTCGGCAAGGACGGCAAACGCATCAAAGGCCGCCCCGGCACCCACGCCGCGAAGATCAACCTCGCCGACGTCCGCGCCGAGCTGAAGGGCAAATTGAAGAAGGACCCCACCGAGGACGACGTCTGGAGCTACCTCATGTATCCCGATGTCTTCCTGAAGTTCGCCGACTTCCGCAAGGCCCACGGCGACATCTCCGTGCTGCCCACGCCCGCCTACTACTACGGCCTGCGTGACAAAGAGGAGATCCACATCAGCCTCGAGGAGGGCAAAACGCTCTTCGTCCGCCTCCTCAACATGACCGAGCCCGACGCCGCCGGTCAGCAGACCGCCATCTTCGAGCTCAACGGCTACCCACGCCACACCACCGTCACCAACAAGGCCCTCGCCAAAAACGCCGTCACCAAGACCAAAGCCGATCCCGCCGACAGCAGCCAAGTCGGTGCCCCCATGCCCGGCATGGTCGCCAGCATCGCCGTCAGCGTCGGTCAAAAAGTGAAGGAAGGCGAAACCCTGCTCACCCTCGAAGCCATGAAAATGTTCGCCGCCGTCGCCTCCCCCACCGCCGGCACCGTCAGCGAGATCTGCGTCAAAATCGGCGAAAGCGTCGAGAGCAAGGATCTGCTGGTGAGGCTGGTGAAGTGAGCAGAGCTTTCGATCAATTGGCTGAATATGCAGTTGTACACGGACGAGGAACTCAAGCAGCTTCCCGAGTTTGAAAACTTGGATGAGGCTCTTGAGGCTCCTGACAAAGTTTTTCGTTTCCGTGCTTACCGACAGGAGAACGCGGACGAACTCATGAAGGTGTTGGAATTCCGTAACCTTCAGTCGTTGTCGGTTTCGCTTTCTGATGTCAGCAAAATGCTGCCGCATCTTTCAAAGCTTTGCGACCTTCAAGATCTCTATCTGCAAGCCTGCAATGTGTCGGTTTTTCCAGAGAGCATTCTCGAGCTTCGGAATCTTCGCTCTCTCGTTATTGGCAACAATTCGCTGCAAGAATTACCTGCTGAGATCGGCCGTTTGACCGGGCTTGAGAGCCTTCATTTGAGCCAAAACAGTCTGGTCAAACTACCCGATAGCATCGGCGATTTGACGCGTTTAAAAACGTTGTGTCTGAGCTACAATCAGATTGAAGAGCTGCCCAAGGAAATTGGAAACCTCAAAGAGCTTGAGTGGCTCATCGTGAATGTGAATCATCTTAAGTGCCTCCCAGATGTGATCGGGAGGCTCCAAAATCTTCAAGGCCTCACGCTAAACTCGAATCAACTGAGAAATCTGCCGGATTCGATCTGCCGATTGCCTCACCTCAAGAGCCTTAACCTTGAGCACAACCCATTCGAGTCGCTCCCAAAGGAGCTGGAGGTTCAACCAGGAATCGAGCGGCTCTTTATTGAGGCGGAGAAGCGCACGTTGTTCATGGACTGGACCTACAAACCCAGCTCCAAGGAAGTCCAAGCCGAATTGACAGATTTAGAGCTGTTTGTTTCGCCCACCAGTAAACTCTATTCTTCTGTGGAGACCGCTATCCGTCAGGATGGGCTTGAAGATGTAGCTGAGATAATCGTGGCGCATGCACGAGAGGCCGTGATGCTCGAAACTACTGTGCCAGATGATTATTCGCAGACTGGGGCTTCACGGCTGGGTGGATTCCCCGATTTGGAGAGTCCGAACCAGTTCCCAAAGGCCGAGGGGCTTCACTGGATTTTTCTGGCGCAGCTCAACTTGGAGGAGCTGGCTCCATTCAATTCTTATCTCCCAAAGTCGGGACTGCTCTCATTCTTTCTCGATTCCACGGAGAGCTTAAAGGGCAAGGTGGTCTTCTACCAAGGCGATATGCGAATGTTAAACACTGTTCGTCATGCGGGCGCTGACGAGATGTTGAGTCCCGAGGACGATTACACAGAACGGCCCCACAGGTTACGTTTTGAACGTCGATTCTCGCTGCCTCACTCACCTCCTGAGGGAATTGCGAACGACCAAGCTTGGGAGAGTTACTACAACTCGGAAGCTCTACACGAGAGCGTGGATCACCAGATTAATGGCTACACCTTCACCCAACACGAATCGCCTCAGAAACTCGCTGCCAATACTCTTCGAGGTCAACCCAACGAATGGGTTCCTCTGCTCCAATTGGGCTGGGATTCCAAAGTTGGTTTTTGCTTTTGGGACGCGGGCACGGTGACCTTCTGTATTCATCAAGAAGATCTGCGAAGGCATGACTTTTCAAAAGTGCACGTGAGCCTCGAATCATCGTGATCGGGCCACGGGTTTTGTGTTGAGCAATTCGCCTCCAATTCAGCATTCAAGCCCAACGGGCTTGCGTCATGCAGCCCAGGAGTGCCGAGCGATAGCGAGCGCTCTCCTGGGACCTGCGCCCCACACCACCCCCGATCCCCGATCACGAACCCCACCGGGGTTCCGTGACCCGAACGTACCCACGGCCACGCATCGCCGTCTGACGGGACTGGTTTGCGGTCTGGGAAGCGGATTGGGCAGCTAAATGGCTCTTGCGCCGAGTTCTTTCATTGAGCACGTTTGCCGCATGCCACGCAAGATACGCCAGTTGATCGCCGACCTGGAGAAAGCTGGGTTTGTCAATCGTGGCGGCAAAGGCAGCCATCGCAACTTCATCCACCCCAAAGGCCTACTCGTGACCATCTCCGGCCAGTCCGGCGACGACGCCAAGCCCTACCAAGAAAAACTGGTGCGAACCAAAATCCAACAGACGACCCCATGAAACCCGCCGACCAATATCACCGATTCGTTTACTGGAGCGAGGAAGACGGCTGCTACGTCGGCACCTGCCCGGACTTGTGCGGCCCGTGCTGCCATGGAGAGGATGCCAACGAGGTTTTCCGTGAGTTGGGCGAGATTGTGGAAGAACAAATCGCCCTTCTCCGGAGTGAAGGCCGGCCACTGCCCCTGGCGCGCACCAAACCCATGCAGGAACTTGCCTTTGCTTGAAACGACAAACTCGCCCATGAAACCTCTCAGCGACGAGGCATCAACCACCGCGCCTGACTCCCGCCAGCGTGTGGCTGCGGCAGGGGAAGCGTCGGCCCGTGGCGGTAAAATGCGTTTGGATGAGTTGCGTGGCAGGCTCACCATTGAAGAACGTGCTCGACGAGGCCGACCAGGTGGCATGCGCGCGCTTTTGGAGATGGTTCCTGCTGCGCCGCCAACATCTGACGATGCGATTTAAGGCCTGCCAAGCCCAACGGGCTTGCATCATGCAGCCCAGGAGTACCGAGCGATAGCGAGTGCTCTCCTGGGACATGTACCCCCACACCACCCCCGATCCCCGATCACGAACCCCTCCGGGGGGGGCGTCACCCGAACGTCCCCAAGGCCACGCATCGCCGAGTGGGTTCGCGATCTTGAAGGCACCGCTCCTTTGATCTCCCACAGATTGGCTGCGCCTGTCTTGCGGCTCAGGGAGGCCCACAGATTGACTTTTGGATTGGCAATCCTTCGGAAATAATCTGCTGGCCTCCTTGAATCTGCGGGAAAACAACGATTGGACGGATTGGGTGACGCTCCAGAAGGCGCGGGCGAATCAATTGACGATGAAATCCGTGTCCTGAGCCAATTCACCGCTGACTAGACGCTAATGAGACGCTGATGACAGAGGTTTGGGATGAGCGTCAAATTAGCGTCTTATCAGCGGTTCAGAAACGAAGCCGCTCTTCACGCGCTACCCAAGCTCCCTCAGCCGAGCACCCGTCGAAAGAAATCCACCGTCATCCCCAGCATCTGGCGGGCGAGTTCGGCGTCGTAGCGGAGGCCTTCGTCGCGGAGAAAAGCGTGGGCGGCATTGACCTCGTGCCAGGTGAAGTTCACGCCAGCAGCGGTGAGGGTCTTGTAGATGAGTTCACGGCCTTCGGCGGGCACATGCGGGTCTTGGCGACCAAACACGAGCATCAACTCGCCGCGAATCTCCGCCGCGCGGGCGAGTGAGTCGTCGTTCATGCCTGCGCCGAGGCTGCGTTTGTGCAGATCCGTCGGATAAAAGCACGCGGCAGCACCGACATCCGGCTGCAAGGCCGCGCGGTAGGTGAGATGACCGCCGATGCAAGGTCCGAACGACCCGAGGCGACCGGTGCAGGCCTCGTGCTGCTTCAAGAAGTCCAGAACCGCGCGATTGTCCGCATCATAGGCCGCCACGGGCTTCTCCGTCTTCAAGCGATTGCCCACATCCGAGCCCGCCTGGTCATACGCCAGCACCGTGCCCGCGGGCAGATACTCATGGTAGATCTCCGGCAGCGCGACGACGAACCCATGTCCCGCCAAAAACGCCGCCGTGCGATGAATCGGCCCCGTGATCTGAAAAATCTCCGAGTGAAACAACAGCCCCGGATACCGCCCCGCCGCCGCTGGCCTCAGCACCATCGTTCGCATCGGTCCGGTGGGTGTGGTCAGTTCGACGATTTCAGGTTCACGGAGAGTCATGGGAGCAGAGGAGTAAAGGAGCCTGAGCAGGTTGCAATCTCAGCGCACTCTGGCTGTCGGACAATGGATGCGTCACTTCTCCACCGGTTTCCCCGCAGCTTCCCAGCCGCCGAAGCCTTCGTCGAGGTGGATGAGGTGGGTGAAACCGAGTTTTTCGAAGACTTTGAGGGCGCGCATGCTGCGACCGCCAGCCTGGCAATGAACGAGGGTGGGCGTGGTTTTGTCGAGCTTACCGAGCTGGGCTTCGAAGTCGGCCGACATGATGTCGATGTTCTTCGCGCCTTTGATGTGGCCGTCTTTGAACTCGTCGGGCGTGCGGACATCGACAACGATGGTTTTTCCTTCCGCGATGATCTTGGCGGCTTCTTCGGCTTTGACGTGCTTTGCGGGGTCAGCGGCGAACGCGGCGGCAGAAAGGAGGAGGATGAGGGTGGTGAGAAGGTGTTTCATGGTTTGGTTAAGGGTGATGGGTTGGCAGTTATGGGTTAGGAGTGATGAGTTATGGGGTTCAGGTGGCGCACTGTACTTTGACGGGCATGCGACTGAGGCGCTGGTAAAGGCGGCGAAGAGAAAGCACGGGCCACCAGCGGTAGAGGTAGATCTCGAGCGGCTTCCACATGGCGACCCAGCCGATGATGGTGAGTCCTTCGCGGGCGACGGTCTGCCAGCCCGAGCCCGAAGGTGCGAGCAGCGTGGCGGTGAGCTGGCAGACGCCGAGGAAGACGAGGCCGATGAGCAGCGAGGCGCGGCCTTCGCGCATGAGGCGCTTCAATTCATGCAGGCTCATGTCGGCGCGGTAGTCGAAGTAATGCGCGACAGAGTCGGCGACGAGTTTTTGCGCGTCGGTGACATCAGCAGGGCGCTTGGCGAGATGCACCAGGAGCTTCAAGTCATGCTGCTTCGGATGCTCCTGCGCCCAACTGACAATGAACTCCTCGGCGTCATGATCGAGATCGCGCTCATGGAACGGCGAGGGGTCCATGGAGTTGAAGAGCTGGTTCAACTCGGTGAGCTTGACCTCAATGAGACCGGTCATGGACGCGAGGTGGTGGAGTTCTTGCTGTCGTCTGAGCTCGAAATGACGAATGCCGAATTCCCGAATGACGAATGAATGTCGAAATCCGAATGCCGGAAGCAACTTGCCCACGTCGTGGTGAGACAGGTTTCGGACTTTTGCATTCGGACTTCTTTCGTCATTCGGGCTTACTCATTCGTCATTTGCCGCGGGCGGCCTCGTATTGCTTCGCCACTTCGGCCCAGTTCACGACGTTCCACCACGCGGCGATGTAGTCGGGGCGCTTGTTTTGATACTTGAGGTAGTAGGCGTGCTCCCAGACGTCGAGGCCGAGGATGGGCGTGCCGAGATTTTCCTCCTCGATGATGCCTGCCATGAGCGGGTTGTCCTGGTTGGGCGTGGAGGTGACCTTCAGTTTGCCGTCCTTGGTGACGATGAGCCACGCCCAGCCGGAGCCGAAGCGCTTCGTGCCAGCTTCGCCGAAGACCTTCTTGAAGTCGTCGATGCTGGTGAAAGTGCTCTGGATGGCCTCACCGAGCTTGCCTTCGGGGCCGGTAGGACCGCTGCCAGCGGGGGCCATCCACTTCCAGAACCAGGTGTGATTGACGTGGCCGCCGCCGTTGTTGCGGACGAGCATGCGCTGGGCCTCGGGGACGGTCTTGAGGTCGGAAATGAGGGCGACAGGGTCGGTTTTGTCCACGTTGGCGGCCTTGAGCGCGTCACCGAGATTCTTGATGTAAGCGGCGTGATGCTTGGCGAAGTGGATGTTCATCGTCATCGCGTCGATGTGCGGTTCCAGGGCCTCCGGTGCATAGGGCAGGGGGGCTTGGGTGAGATCGAGCGCCTGGCTGCGGGCCGGGACGAGGAGGGAACCCGCCAGAGCGGCGGTGCTGGTGGTGAGGAAGGAGCGGCGGTTCATGGTGGCAATCTGGGGTTAAGGTGGGGCACCAGAATACGAAGGCAGCGGGTGTGATGTCACGGCTAAAGTGCTGCGTGCAAAGCTTTGTCACGCGTGCTAGCCTCCACCATCATGGCCGCCGTCACCCTTCCTCCCGAATGGAGCACGAACACTCGTGCCGCATTTCGTTCGCGCGACGACTGGAGCCTGAAGTGGTGGGTGATGTTCGCGCTGATCCTGTCGATGGTGTTTCACATGATGCTGGTGGTCGGTTTCAACTCGCTGGGCATCTCCGCGGTGACCCCCAACAAGCCACGCCCCGTGCCGGAGCGCATCCGCATCAGCGAGCAGGTGCTGAAGGACCAGCAGGCGATCAAACAGATCCCGGAAACCATCGCGCCGGGCAATCTGCCGGACATGAAGGCCTTCGAGCCGAAACTGGATGATTTCGACAAGCTCCAGGAACTGCCGAAGAATCAGGAGATCGACCTCACGCCGAATGTGAAGGAGATCACGAATTTCATCCGCGCCAACGATCCCGGTGACGGTGCTCCCGGCGCGCCGAAGGCCAATGACATGGCGAAACTGCTCGCACCAGACAGCATCGCCGCGCCGGACATCGCGGCCGAGATGGCCAGCGTGCGCCGCGATGTGCTTTCAAAACCCGTTTCGGAAAAGCAGATGCTGCTCGACGCGGGCGCGCTCGATCCCGGCGAAGGAGGAAAGCTCGACACCGGCCTGCTGGATGCGGTGAAAAGCCAGGGCACGGCGACGGCCGCGGGTGCACGCGTGAAGGGCTTCAGCAATCTCGATGATCTGCTCGGCGGCGGCGGCAAGATGGGGGGCAGCACCGCGCCGATCCTGATGCCGACGGACCTGCTCTTTGAATACGGCAGCGATCAACTCGCCGAGGCGGCCCGCTTGAGCCTGATGAAGCTCGGTTTCCTCATTCAAAAGAACCCGGACTCGCTGTTCATCATCGAAGGTCACACCGACAGCTTCGGCGGTGAGGAGTTTAACCTGGAGCTCAGCATTCGCCGTGCGAATGCGGTGGTGAGTTGGTTGCGCGACTCGCTCGGCCTGGGCAGCGACCGCATCCAGGCTGTGGGCATCGGCAAGGCGAAGCCGATCGTGCCGGTCACGGGCACGGTCGAGGAGCAGGGGCTGAACCGCCGAGTGGAGATCAAGGTGCGGCCGAAAAAGTAGCCATCCTCGACGATCAACCCTGTCTCACGCATGCCGGTGAAGTCTGTATTTCTGCATCTGACCAGGGTTTGGCTGAGTGGTGGCCGCCGGGTGGTGATGCTGGGGCTGCTGGGTGTTTTGTGCTGGGTTTACGCGGGAAATTTTCTTCAAGGAGGCCCGTCCGGCAGCGAATTGCGCAAGCCGCATGCGATGGAGCAACGCCAACTGGAAATGACGTTTCAGGCGGCGAAGGATTTGCAGCTCGACTTCAGCCAGGGCGTGTCCGAGCCGCTCAACAACTGGCTGCCGCATCGAACGGACGGTCTGGTGCGTCCTATGTGGCCATGGATGGCGGCCTGGCTGATGGATGAGAAGGAAGGAAGTGAGGGCGCGCCGGGTTACAGCGCCCGCTTTGCGCAACGAGCCCATCTGGCAAAGCTCTCCTTTTCGCTCGGCATTTTGATCCTGCTCGGGCTGGCCTGTGCACGGGCGTTCTCGGTTCCTGCGGCGCTTCTGACCGTTTTTCTGACCGCCTTCGGCGTCTTTTTGCCCTCGGGGCGTTTTTTTCTGCCGGATCTTCTATTCAGCGTGCTGTTCCTGCTGACCTGGGTGTGCTGCATCGCCGCGCTGAAGCGGAATTCGCTCTGGCTTTACGGCGTGATCGGTTTTTTTGCCGCCCTGGCCAATTTGACGGCTCCCACGGCCACGCCGCTCATGCTGGTGTTTGTCTGCGTCAGCTCCTTGCGATGGTTGTGGGGCTGGATCATGGAGCATTTCACCACGGATGGTGGCACCACGCTCTGGGTGCGGCGGAATCACTGGCTCGGCGTGATCCTCCTAGTCGTCTGCCATCTCGTCACCATCGGCCCGATGCTCTCGCACGCGCATCAGACGTTCGGTGATGCCACGCCGTTTCACTGGCGCTGGTTTGAGAACGCGGACGAGATGCGCGCATGGACGGCCACGCATCAGACGCGCGAAACGCTGCGCGCCGTGCCTGAGGACCGCCTGCCGAGCTTTGAAAACTACCGTTCGTCGCACAGCACTGAGGAAATTCGCGGCAGGCTTCGTCTGGGTGCGGTTGCATTGATCAAGACCCTGCTGCCGCTCGAATGGGCAGACGCCTGTCCGCGTGGTGGCTTTGTGGCGGTGTTCGCAGGCTTGCTACTCCTGCTAGGAATGCTGGTCGCGTTTGTGGCGCCCCGTGCACATCACGCGGGGCAGGCGTTGCATCCGGAGGCGGCGCCGATCGTGCTGTTCGCGTTGCTCGCCCTTGGCGTCTGTGTCGTCGATTTTGGCTGGGACATGCAGGTGCTGGATTTTGGCAACCGCGTGCTTGCGTTGTTCGCACCGCTTGTGCTCAGCCTGATCTGGGCCTGCGAGGCCCTGGTGCAGCGTGTGCGTCGCCGACAGATGCGGCTGCCGGTGTTTTTCCTCTACGAGCTCGTGCTGTGGCTGCTGTGCGCCGCCGCAGCATGGTGGTTGATCGCGTTCTTGCAGCCAGCGTCTTCCACGACATGAATGCGCCCGCTTCATGGCCGCCCCCAAATACCGTTTCATTCTTTCTTTCGACTTCGACGGCACGCTTGTGCATCCGCAGAGTGATCCGGTGTTTCATCCGGCCCTGGGGCAGATGATTCAGATGCTGCGCGGCCAGGGAGCCGCCTGGGTGATCAATACGGGACGCAGCCTGAATCAAACCATCGAAGGACTGACGCAGCATGGCATCTATCAGGAGCCGGATTTCATCATCGCGCAGGAGTGCGACATTTATAAGCCCGGCTTCTTTAGCCGCTGGACCGATTTTGGCTCATGGAACCGCCAGGCACGTCGTGCGCATGAGCGCTTCGTTAAAGACCATCAACCATCGCTGCAGGCGATCCGCCAGTTGGTGGAGACACAGACAAAGGCATCTTTTATCCAGGGCGACTACGGCGAGTTGGGCATCGTGGGGACCAGTGACGCCGAACTCGACGGCATTTGCGCACACATCGATGCGCATGCCCGCCAGTTCCCGGACATCGGTTACCACCGCAACGGCATCTACCTGCGCTTTTCCCACAGCGGCTACAGCAAAGGCACGGCCTTGAGCGAGCTTGCGCGGCTGCTTGGCCTGGATTCTGCGTCGTGTTTTGCCGCAGGAGACAACTACAACGACCTCAGTATGCTCGATCAGCGCCACGCTCGCATGATCGCCTGTCCCGGCAACGCGCTCGACCCCGTGAAGCAAATCGTGCATGCCCGGGGGGGATTCATCGCCACACGCTTCGCCAGCGAGGGCATGATGGAAGCGCTGACGCACTATTTTGGTGGTTCGCGCCCCCCGGTGGCTTGATTTCGCCGAAGTTTTGCCTTGCCGAATCGGGGTGTCTGTGGAAATCTCCGCGCCCCTCGTCCCGGACGGCGGGAAAATCCCTTACTTTTCAGGTCATGGCATACGCAATCATCAAAACTGGCGGCAAACAATACAAGGTCTCCGTGGGCGACAAGCTCGACGTCGAGAAGCTCTCTGCTGCCGAAGGCGCTACCGCTACCTTCGACGAAGTGCTCGTCGCTGGTGAAGGCAGCAGCATCAAAGTGGGTGCCCCCACCGTCGCCGGTGCCAGTGTTTCCGCCAAGGTGCTCAAGCAGCACAAGGCTGAGAAGGCCACCACCTTCAAGTTCCGCAAGCGCAAGGGCTTCCACAAGACCCGCGGTCATCGTCAGCCGCTGACCCTCGTGCAGATCACCGCCATCAACGCATAACCCTTCACTCTCCCCACCCTTATGGCCCATAAAAAAGGACAAGGTTCCGTCAAGAACGGTCGCGACAGCCAGAGCAAGCGCCTTGGCGTCAAGAAATTCGGCGGTGAAGCCGTGATTGCTGGCAACATCATCCTCCGCCAGCGCGGCACGAAGTGGATCACCGGCAGCAACGTCGGCATCGGCAAGGACCACACCATTTTCGCCCTCGTGGACGGCAATGTCCGCTTCGATAAAGATGGTCGTCGCGTGAATGTGGACGCAGCCCCTGCCTTGCAGGCTTGATCCATCCAACGACACACGTTTTCAGAAGGCGCGGATGCCCTCCGCGCCTTTTTTGTTTCCCAACATAATTCCTACTTTACACATCGAGAATTGGGTGAATAAATCGCGCCCCGCTCATGAACCCTGAACAAATCGCCGCCCTCAATGATGACGCCAAAGGCAAATCGCCCTCTGAAATCATCGAAATCGCCCTCGCGCATGCCGATGGCCAGGCGGTCGTGACGACGAATTTTCGCCCCTACGAGGCCGTGATCCTCCATTTGGTCACGCAGGCCGATTCGGGCGTCCCGGTGCTCTGGATCGATCACGGCACGAATCTACCGGAAACGTACCGTTTCGCCGAAAAGTGCCGGGCGCAGCTCACGCTGAATTTGAAGCCCTACCTGCCTCTCATGACCGCCGCGCACTGGCTGGCGCTGAATGGCGGCCAGGTGCCGATGCCGGACGAAGTGGAGCGTGTGGAGTCCTTCAGCCGCATCATGAAGCTGGAGCCCTTTGAGCGCGGCATGCGTGAACTCGCGCCGAAGGTGTGGATCACCGCGCTGCGTCGCGAACAAAACCCGCAGCGTGCTGCCACGCTCGCGCCGTTCATGTGGGACGCGAAGTTCAATTGCCTCAAAGTGAACCCCATCCTCGACTGGACGCCCGTCGAGATGGACGCCTACCTCCTCGAGCACGCGCTGCCAAACGAGCGCACCTACTACGATCCGGCCAAGGGCGATGAAAAACACGAGTGCGGCCTGCACGCGAAGCTCGTCACCGATAAAGCGTAAGCGCCCATGGATTTCCTCACTCCAGAGTTCGGCCTTTACGTTGCCGCCGGTTTCGTCGCTCAATTGATCGATGGAGCGCTCGGCATGGCCTACGGCGTCAGCGCGTCGTCGCTGCTCATGGCCTTCGGTGTGCCGCCGGCCGCCACCAGCGCGACGGTGCATGCCGCGGAGTGCTTCACGACCGGTGCCTCGGCCATTTCCCATCACGCGTTTGGCAATGTGGACCGCTTTTTGTTTCGTCGGCTGCTCATCCCGGCCGTGCTCGGCGCGATCATCGGCGCGTATGCGCTTTCCGCCTTCGATGGCGATGTGCTGAAGCCGTATGTCAGCGGCTATTTGATCATCATGGGCCTCGTCATCATCGCGAAGGCCTTCTTCCGCGTGCCACCGAAGAATGTGACCACCCACCTCACGCCACTCGGCTTCTTCGGTGCTCTCGTCGATGCGATGGGCGGTGGCGGCTGGGGACCGATCGTCGCCTCAAACCTCATCGTGCGTGGCAATGACGTGCGCATCACCGTCGGCAGCGTGAATGCGGTCGAGTTCTTCGTCACGCTCGCCGCCAGCCTCACCTTCCTGCTCACCATCGGCCTCACGCATTGGAGCATCATCCTTGGCCTCGCCCTCGGCGGTGTCATCGCCGCCCCGCTCGGTGCCTGGGCAGCCAAACGCATCCCGCACAAGCCTTTCATGATCCTCGTCGGTGTCCTCGTCACCGCCGTCAGCGCCCGCAATTTGATCAAGTTCCTCTCATGAGTCATCGCCACGTCATCCCAAGTGCTCAGTTCTCAGTGCTCAGTTTCAAACACTGGCACCTACTGAGCACTGAGAACTGAGCACTTTGCCTCTCTAACACGCAAAAAACCCTTTCCCAGTCATGTCCGCCATCACCCACCTCCAGTTCCTCGAAAGCGAGGCCATCTATATCCTCCGCGAAACCGCCGCGCAGTTTGAAAAGCCCGCGCTGCTGTTCTCCGGCGGCAAAGACAGCATCGTGATGGCCTGGCTCGCTCGGAAGGCGTTTTATCCCTCGCGTTTGCCCTTCAAGCTCCTCCACGTCGATACCGGCCACAACTTCCCCGAGGCCATGACCTACCGTGACTGGTTCGTGCAGGAAATCGGCGCGGATCTCGTCGTCGGCAGCGTGCAGAAGTCCATCGACGACGGCCGCGTGCAGGAGGAGAAAGGCCACAACGCCTCGCGCAACAAGCTGCAAACGGTCACGCTGCTCGACACCATCGAGGAGCATCAATTCGACGCCTGCCTCGGCGGTGGCCGTCGTGACGAAGAGAAGGCCCGCGCCAAGGAGCGCTTCTTCTCCCACCGCAACGAATTCGGCCAGTGGGACCCGAAGAACCAGCGCCCCGAGCTCTGGAACATCTTCAACGGCCGCAAACACTTCGGCGAGCACTTCCGCGTCTTCCCGCTCTCGAATTGGACCGAGATGGACATCTGGCAGTACATTCGTCAGGAAAACATCCCGCTCCCCAGCCTCTACTTCAGCCACAAGCGCCAGATCATCGAGCGTCACGGCCAGCTCCTCGCCGTCGGACTCAATGACGAGCGTGGCAATCCAATCATTCCCTTGCTCGACGAGGAAAAACCCCGCGTGAAAGAGATGATCATCCGCTTCCGCACCGTCGGCGACGCCTCCTGCACCGGCGCCGTCGAATCCACCGCCAGCACCATCGACGACATCGTCGCCGAAGTCGCCGCCGCCCGCCAAACCGAACGCGGCACCCGCGCCGACGACAAACGCAGCGAAACGGCCATGGAGGACCGCAAGAAGGAAGGGTACTTCTGATTCATCACGAGAACTCGCCCCGCACGACTCACTCACACCACTCTCCCCAGACCATGGACGTTCTCGTCAATCCCACCGAATCCTCTCTTCTCCGCTTCACGACCGCTGGCTCCGTCGATGACGGCAAAAGCACGCTCATCGGCCGCTTGCTTTACGACTCGAAGTCGATCTTCGAAGACCAACTCCTCGCTGTCGAAGAAAGTTCCAAGCGTCGCGGCGATGCGCATGTGAATCTCGCGCTTCTCACCGATGGTCTTCGTGCTGAACGCGAGCAGGGCATCACCATCGACGTGGCCTATCGCTACTTCGCCACGCCGAAGCGCAAATTCATCATCGCCGACACGCCGGGGCACATTCAATACACGCGCAACATGGTCACCGGCGCCTCCACGGCCGATTTGGCGATCATCTTGATCGACGCCCGTCTCGGCGTCATCGAGCAGACGATGCGTCACACCTACCTCGCCAGCTTGCTGCGCATCGGGCACATCGTTCTCGCCGTGAACAAGATGGACCTCGTGAACTTCGACCAGGCCGTCTATGACAAGATCGTGGGCGACTACATGAAGTTCGCCAGCGGCCTCGAAAACCTACCCAACGTCACGCCCATCCCGATGAGCGCCCTGAATGGCGACAACGTGGTCGAAAAATCCGACGCCACACCTTGGTACACCGGCCCGTCCTTGCTCCAGCACCTCGAAATCGTGCAGGTTCACACTGAAACCGCCGCCGACGCCGCGCGCTTCCCCGTGCAGTGGGTCATCCGCCCCATCTCCGACCGCAACGACGCCAAGCTCGGCAATCTCCACGACTACCGCGGCTTCGCCGGCCGCATGGCCAGCGGCACCTTCCGCGTGGGCGATGACGTGCTCGTCTATCCGTCCGAGATGAAGACGAAGATCACCGGCATCCACACCTTCGAAGGCCCGCAGCCCGAGGCCATCCCGCAGCTCAGCTACAGCATCACCGTCGCTGACGAGATCGACACCTCCCGTGGCGGCATGATCGTGAAAGCCGACGAACCTGTGCAGACCGCGCAGGAGTTCGACGCCATGATCTGCTGGTTCGCCGACAAAAAGACCCTCAAGCCCCGCGGCCGCTTCCACCTCCGCCACACGACGAACGACGTCCGCGCCGTCGTCACCGAGGTGCATTACAAGGTGAACATCAGCACGCTCGAAAAGAGCGCCGAGAGCAAAGAGTTCGCCCTCAACGACATCGGCTGCGTCCGCATCCGCTGCGCCGCGCCGATCTTCTTCGACTCCTACACCCAAAACCGCACCACCGGCAGCTTCGTGCTCGTCGATGAGCAAACCAACAACACCGTCGCCGCCGGCATGATCCTCAAACCGCTCACCGACGCCGGTGACGAGGACGCTGAGGTGGCGATTTGATGGGGCCCTCTCAACGGAGGTCAGCCGTCCGGCGGCCCGGAACGGCTTTGATGAGCGGGCGGAGTTTCGCGGCTTGAGTTGGGCCAATGCCGCGCACGCCGGCGAGCTCCGTGGCGGATGAGAACGGGCGTGCCGCGATGATGGACCGGGCCAGCGAGGGGCCGATGCCGGGCAAAGACTCCAGCTCTTCCTGCGTGGCGTGGTTGATGTCGATCCGCGAGGGGTCCGCACATTCGGAAGGGTGACGATGGCCCACCGCAGACTCGTTGATCACGGTGGCAACGAGGAACGCGCCGATCAGAAGCGCCAGCGCCCGCCAAAGCCAGGGAATCTCCGGCAGCGTGACATCAGCGATGTCCCTGCGGCGATGTTTGTGATGATGAGATACCGATCGCATCGAAGCATTTGGGGATGGGCGCGGCAAACAAAGCCAACTGCGAACAGAGAACTGCGAACGACGAACTACTCCCCCAGCAGCTTCCTAACCTGCTCCGCGATCTTCTTCGCGCCGTCGGGTTCGTAGCCGGTTTTCACGTAGGCCACCTTGCCGTCGGGGCCGATGATGACGGTGTGGGGGATGCCTTCGACGCCGAAGGACTGGCCGATGCGCTGATTGGCGTCGAGCGCGACCTCAAACTTCCAGCCGCGCGTTTCGAGGAAGGTTTTCACCTGCTCCTTCGGTTCTGCCTGGTTCACGCCGATGAAGCGTACCTTCTTCGGATCGAAGGCGGACATTTGGTCGATCATGTCGGGCAGGGATTTGATGCAGGGGCCGCACCAGGTGGCCCAGAAGTCGAGGACGATGACTTTCCCCTTCTCCTGCGCGAGATCGAAGTCGCCACCGGCCATCAGGGGCAGTTTGAAGGCTTTCGCGGGCTGGTTGAGCAGCGGGGAGCTTTCCCCACCGCTTTCCGGCAGCACAGGTTCGGGGGCGAGTTGGAGTTTCCAGTCACGCAGGGCCAGCATGGCGGCGTTTTCCGGCGGTGCAGTGCTGCGAATGAGATGGACCTCGTTCAAAGGCACGCGGCAGGCGCCGAGCTGCTCGTTCTGGCCGGTCACCGCGTCTTCGGCGAAGCGTTCCACCTTCAATCCAAGCCTGCCGCCGTTGTTGAGCAGCAGCCAGTGGGTGTTGGCGGGCGGCTGGCCTTCTTTGGCACGCGCTTCGAACGCGGCGCTGACGTCGTCCGCGGGTTTGATCAGCCAGACGGCGGCCTTCACGCGTTCCCGAGGCACCTGGATGGTTTCCAGGCCGGAGCGCACGGAAAAATGCCCGGCGGTGGCCGCTTCGATGACGCCGCGCAGCAAGTCGCCGTTCGCGGCGATGAGCGCATGCTTCGGTGGGTCTTCTTTGCGGAAGCGCGGCACGGTGAGCGCGTGTTCCTTGGCTTTCGTGTCCACATTGGGCACCGCCACTCGGCCCGGGGCGATGCGTGCGCTGAAGTTGTTGATCTTCACATCGCGCTCGCCGTTCCCCCACAGGCTGAAGGGCTCGATGATCATGCCGCTGCCGGAGCGCATCTTCGGATCGAGGGTGATCTTCCGTGCGGAGACGCCGTTGATAGAAACTTCGACGCTGGTCTCGCCGATGGCGATGCGCACAGGCATGGGACCGGTGCTGCGCAGGCGGAACTGGCGGTCCATCTGGTCGCCGCTGGCTTCGAGGCCGAAGCACACTTCGCTACCCATGTGGCCAAAGAGCAGGTTCGTGCTGGGCGCGCCGGGATTGATGCCGTCGCAGAACAAACGCACACGCAGGGCGCTGAAGCCGTCGCTGAGCAGGTTGAAGCTGACTTCGTTCGCCTGCATGAAGGATGAGTGGCCCCAGGAACCGCCGGGGAGGAAATCGAGCGCCGCCTTGCCGTTGCGCTTCACCGTAGTCTCGCCGCCACGCACGCGTTTCCAGCCGATATCCTCGAATCCGTCGAGGTTGAGTGATTCTCCGCCGAACTGGATGGCGTGGATTTTTTCCGCAGGCAGTTGTTTCAGCGTTGTGAGATCGGAGTCGAAGTCCACCCGTTTGGCGTCGATCACGCGCAGCTTTCCAGGCAGGATGTCGCCGCTGTTGAGGTAAAAAAGGGACTCGCTGCGCAGGCCCGCAGGATTGGCGGAGGGAGCACGCACGATTTCCATTTCTCCCGCCTTCGCCAGCATCACGGGCTGCAGTCCGCCCACGGGCTTCCAGCGTGGCTGCGCCTCTCCGCCAGCGGCCAAAGTACCGTGAAGCACTTTCTTGTCGATGGTGAGGATGTCGAACGCGGCGAGATCGGCCTCGCTCAGCGGTTTGTCAGGCTGCTTGAAGTCCAGGTGGTGCATCCGCGTGATTTTGAAGGCCACCGGCTGCTCCGACCAGGTGGTTAGCAACGTGGCTGTATCAGTGCGCACATGCTGGAGCGTGCCCTTCAGCCATTCGCCATCGGTGAACCACAACTCCACATCTGGAGCCGCATGTTCGAAGAAGGGGGAAGGTGTCGCGGCCATTTCCAGCGTGAGCACTTGTTCCCATGGCAGGCTGGTTTCGTTGCCTTGAGCATTGCGAACGGTCAGGGAGGTGGCGGTGGCGCGCACGGGCGCGGCGGCCAAGGTCCGGCCGTCTGCCAATTCCACGCGCGGTGCGTCACGAAGAATCTTGGCAGGGAGCGTGCCGTTCCAGGCACGGATGCGCAGCGATTCGAGCGTGAGGTCGGGGCCTTTGTTCAGGAGGGTGAATCCCACGGGTGAAGGCTGGTCGCCTGACGAGGAAGGACGCACCTGGAGGGCCACGGCGGCTTGCACGCGTGCCTGTGCCGCTCCCTGGACCACGCCGAGCAGCGCGCCGAAGAGTCCACCACCGGCTCCTTTTGCCGCGGGCTGCTTCTTCTCCGCCTCGGTGGCTTCCGCTGCTTTTTTCTCCTCCACCGGCGGCTTGTTGGTTTCTGCCAGCTTGCGTCCGTCCGCGTCATAGATCGCGCAGAGGCCGCTCTTGCGGTTCCAGAAGAGGGTCAGCGTCACGCGGCGGTCGCTTTCGGCAAGCGTCTTCACGCTTTGAAACACCCGCCCCTGCAGTACCACGTCGTCCACCCACGTCTCCACGAGCATGCGTTCGTTGTCCTTGGCCTTGAGCTCGACCTTGAACTCGGGCCGCACGCTGGAGCTGAGCGTGAACTGCATCTCCACCAGCTCAGGCGCTTCGATCGGCAGGGTGGAACTGCGATTCCAACCGACCTGCTTCAATGCTGCACCTGGGACCACACGCCAGAGCTTCACCTTGCTGTCCTGTCCTGTCTGATTGATCTCGGTCCATTGGCTGGTGCTCGTCGGCGCGGCAAAGAGCAAGCCATCGGCCTTCAAACGCTGCACATCCACCACCGCGTCGCGTGAGATGCGCAGCGTGCCGGCGCGCGCGGACTTCACCTCCATCGTCTTGTCATCCAGGCTGGTGATGTTGCCATAAAGCCGACTGCCGTCAGCCAGGCGGATGCTGAATGGCTCTGCGGTGTTTTCAGGCTCCTTGTGCCGCACAACTTGCTTCAGCACATCCAGCCGCACACGGATGGGCTCGCTGAACTGCGTTGCGCGCCACGCCAGCCGGTCCTTCTCTGCGGCGAGGAAATCACCGCCGACGAACTCGCCGTGCCGCCAGTGAAGCTCGGCGGCAGAGAGCGTCGAGAGAAGTGACGAAACCAAAATGAGGAATGACAAAGGAATGCTCCAAGCACGACGCTCCAAGCACCGAACGGCCCCGCCATCCATCAATCGTGTTTCGTCATTCATTCGTCATTCGGGTTTCTGATTTCGTCATTCCGCGCCTGCGCGGCTACCTCTCATAGATCGGCAAAAAGCGGTAGTTCAGGCCCAGCGCGAGCAGCGACATGCCGGTGGCGTAGGGATCGTTGTTGAAGCTGCCATCAGGGCCCTGCGTTTCGGCCAGCACGCGGACGGTCGCGCCGTTCCACTTCTGCCAGGAGGCGTAGTCGCCCTGAAAAAGCGCCTGCGCCATGTAGTAGCGGAAGTACTCCTTGTAGTTGCCCTCGTTGTGCTCCAGGCGCTCGGTGATGTGCTTCAGCGTGGCCTTGAACTCCTCGCTGTCCTTGTGCTTGGACACAGCGCTGACCAGCGTGGCGATGGCGCTGCGGTTCATCGACTCGCCGAAGCCGCCGAAGCCGCCCGCGTAGGCCACGCTGCCATCGCGACCCGTGCTGCGGCGCATGTACTCCAGCGCGGCGTTGAGCACTTCGTCAGAAACCTCCATGCCAGCATTGCGGGCGGCCAGCAGGCCCATCAGCATCGCACCAGTGACGGAAGTGTCCGCGTCGGTCGAGTTCGGCATGTAGCGCCAGCCTCCCCAGCGGTTTGCCTTCTGCGAGGTGCCCGCGCACCGGATCGCGAGATCGAGCGTCTGCCCGATGGAGCGGATCGGCTTCTCACCCTCCCACAGCAGCGCCTCGTCCACTGCGCCATAGGCCTCCGACAAGGCCAGCATGGCAAAACCGTGATGATACATGCTGTTGGGCAGGTAGCCGGTGCTCGCGTCCTGCACGCGGATGATGGCGCGCACTGCGCGGCGGATGTTCGCCGCGTAACGACCAAAATTGGGGTCGTCGCCGCTCGCTAGAAACGCCATGAGGCAGATGCCGTCCACGCCCGCGCCGTCATTCCCGCCCTGCCAGCCGCCTGTCTCGCTTTGCTTCGATGCCAGCCAGCCAAGGCCGCGTTCATACACCGTCTCCACCTCCTGCGGCACCGCTCCGCCGAAACGCAGCGCAGGATCTTGGGCCTGCGCCAGAGAGCCGGGGAGCAGGAATGACGAAACCAGAATGATGAATGACGAGTGAATGGCCAAAGCCCAAGGTACAAAGGTGCGCATCAGGACTCCCCCATTCGTCATTTTGGTTTCGTCATTCATTCGTCATTCTGGTTTCGGGTATCGTCATTCCGCGCCTGCGCGGCTACTCATCAATGATCAGCCCGCCGTTGAAAAAGACCCGGTTGGCGTTGCCATTGCCGCCGTTCTTGAGCCGGTTCTTGTGATTGTTCTCGATGCCTTCCCAGTACTGCATCGCATCGGGGAGATCGCGTTCCTTGCACAGCTTCCACTGCGAGGCGGGCAAGATGGCCTGTATTTCCTTCTCCGGCACGCCGGCCACCGGCACCAGCGCGTAGTAGTACTGCAAAAACCACGCGCCGGACATGTAGCGCTCGATGTCCGGCTGGTATTCCGCCAATACCTTCCGCACCAGCGGCTCGAGCTTCCCGCATTGCTCGTTGGTTAGCCGGCGGCGGCGGTCCAGCTCGGAGACAGACATGGCCGCCATGGCCTTCAAACGATGATCACGGCGTGCCTGGGCCGTCTGTTCGAGCTTTTGCATCTGAGACTCGTCCAGCGCCTGCTTCAGCGCCTCCTTCCAAAGGTTCGTGTCTTGGGGGCCGCCCTCGTTCCGGCCAAAGCTCACGCGTTCCGTGCCCGCCAGTGCCTGCAGGATGTTCTTCGCGTTCGCAGACTGCACGTTCTGCCGCACATAGCGCTCCGTGTTCTGCCGCCAGTATTGCAGGCTCTGCTCCACCGCGCCCTTCGCGGCCGTGGTCAGCTCCGCCACGGTGGTGTCCGGCAGCTTGAGCACGCGCTGCGCCTCCTCGACATGCGGCATCATGGTCGCCAGCACCTTCTTGCGCTCGGCCACGAACATCTTGTAAAGATGCGCCGAGATCGCCGCCTCCATGTCGGGAACCTCGGGCAGGGTGCCGGATGGATTTGAAGCCCGTGAGCCACTGCTGTTGCTGGAGGACGTCAGTTCCTTCCAGTGCTTCAGCTGCACCGCGTCGAGCAGCGTGTTGAGCTGATCCTGCTTTAGCTTGCCCGCGGCCATGAAAAGCTGCTGCGGGCTGTAGCTCCAGTACTGTCCGCGTCGCTGTTCCATGAGCGGCTTCATCAGCTCCGCCATCAGCGGCTCCAGCTTCGCGCGTTGGAGGTCATCGAGCATCAGTGCGCGGTCCATCTCCGCCAGGCAGGCAGAGGCCAGTGCGTTCAGGGCGCGCTGCTCGCGCTGCTCGTGCTCCGTACTCATCCGTGTGCGCTCGGCCTCGGTCAGGATTTTCTTCACACCCTCTTTCCAGAACGGCAGGTTGATCGCCTGCTGCTCATCATTGAGTCCGAAGTAACTGTTCGTGCGCATGCGCTGGCGCTCCGTGGCCGAGTAATTCCGCGCTTGCTGCAGCCATTGCTTCCGCGCCAGTTTCAAGGACTCCTCCACCGCCTCGTTGGACAATTTTTTCAGCCGGTCCTGCCGTTCCTTGTCCAGATCCAGTTCGCTCACGATGGTGTCCACCTCCGTGATCAGCGCCATCTCCATCTGCTGTCGCAGGTAGATCTCCGAGGGCTTGATCATGTCCGCCAGCTCGGACTCCGCCTTGCCGCGCTCTTCCGCCGAAGATTTGCTCCACTCCGCGATCATCGCCGCCGGCAGCACCTTCGTCACGGCCTCCTGCCAGCGCTTTTCCCACGCCTCGCCGCGCGGACGGTCGAAGCGCACATAGAAATAGCTGCGCCCGGTGAGGTTTTGCCGCGCCTCTGGTGTCAGCGTGCGCAGCATCGCGGCGGCGCGCTTGCGCTCTGCTTCCGTGATTTGGTCGAGCAGCGACTCCGCCGTCTTTTTCAACGCGGTGACACGCTCCTCCGGCAGCGCCAACTTCGTCTTCATCTGCTCGATCTTCGCCTGCAAATCCTCGTTCATCGGCCCGCGGGACTCACGCACCCAGCGCTCAAGGTATTGGTGGATCTCCTCGTCGGTCTTCTTGCGTTCCTTCGCGTCCGCCTCCTGCCAGCGTTTGAAGCGATCCTCCCCGAGGGTTTGCTTCAAGGCGGCAATCCAGCCTGCGTCATCCTGCGGCCGCGTCCAGTCTTCTACCGGCTCGTTCTGCGCTGACTCGGGCTTCCATTGCGTGATGTGGCGGATGGCCGCCGTGTCCGAGGTGCGGCTGAGGTAAGTTCGCATCGCCTCCGTGGCCTTAGGCTTCCAGGATGTCACCGCGGCCAGCACGGCCTGTTTGGAGGGCTCTTGCAGGGCCGTCTTCTCATCGGCGGCGAGCTTTGCTTTCGCGTCGATCGCCTTGATTTCCTCCTCCATCACGGTTGTGAGCTGCTTCTGCTTCTCCTCGGCGCAGCGGGCAACCAGATCCTCAAGCGCCTTCTCCACCTTCTCGGAAAATGGCTTCTTCAGTTCCGCGCGAGTAAGATACGCCTGCCCCTGTGCGGAGACGGCGCCCAGAAGCAGCGCTGCAAGCACCAGTCGTGTCATTTCACCGCGCCTCCCGACTCCAGCTTGTTGAAATACGAATCCAAGCCTGTCTTGAACTCCTCCGGCAGCTCGCGGCCCGCTTTGCCGGTCGATTGACCCACAGGACGTGCGTCCACGTTCGCGTTCGCATCCGATCCATCACCGAGATCCGCCAGCGCTGCTTCCGAGGCCGACGCGGCCGTGCCACCGCCTCCCGGACTGCCTCCTCCGCCACCACCGCCCTTGCCTTGACGCTTCGCCTGCAGCAGCAGCTCGATCGCTTCCGTCTCCGCCGCGATCGCGGCATCACCTGTGTCCGCTTTGTCCAAAATGCCCGCGGCCTCCATCATCACGCCCTGCACCGCGTTGAGCAGCTTCAGCTCGCGACCGAACTTCTCATTGCCCTGCGGCAGCTTCAAAATGTCATCAAACGCGCCGCGCACCGCCGCCTGGATGCCAAACTGCTTCGAGGCGAGATCGGACGATTTCTTTGCGTGTTCGCCGTTCGCCAGCGCCGGCTTCGAGTTTTCAAGCTCACGCGTCTCATCCCGCAGCTTCATTTCATCCCGCGTGGCCTTCATCACTTTCAAAACGATCTCCGGCGGCAGGCTGTCCGCGCTGCAACTGCTGCATGATTTGCATTCGCTCGCCGCCACCATCTCCTCCGCCCAGCGGTCCAGCGTGTCCGCCCAGAACTCCGCGCCCGCCATGCTGCTGCCGCTCAAATTATAAGCCGCCTGGTCGCCGAGATACGCCAGCATCTTCACCACCTGCATGTCCTTCATCTGGCCGATAACGTTCTTGAAATGCATTTCCGGCTTGCGCGCATAGTAAGCCTCCAGGTCGCCCTGGATTACGCGCACGACCTCGCTTTGCTTCTTTTCGTGCTCCGCGATGGCCGCCGCGTCCTTCACCGGCTGCTTTTCCAAGCCGAAGGCGCTCAGCGTCTTCGTGTTCAAGTCCTTGGCCGCCACAAGTTGATCACGTGACGCCTTCTTGAACCGCTTCACAAACGTGCTCGCCTCCAAACTCGCCAGCACCGCGGCCAGTTCGTCGGAAACCTTCGCAAACTCGGCCAACAGCAGCTTCTGCTCGTCGATTGCCTCGTCCATCTTCTGCTGCGCCTGCGTTTCCGCTGGCTTCGACTCCTCCTCGCCGTTTTTCTTCTTCGATGGTGCCGCCGCCATCTGCGTCGTCGGCAGCTTCATCGTGCTCGGCTTCGGCGGTGAGGGTTTCGCGTTCGGATCAGCCGGCTGCTGCTCCGGCTTGCTCATCGAGCTCTCACGGTCCGTGATGCTCGGCATGTTCGCCTTCTTCTGCTCCTCCGTCGAAGCCTTGCCACCCTGCGCTCCTTTCGGCAATTCCGGTCCGTTTGCGATCTGCGGCGCGGAAGGCTTGCTCTGCTGAGGTGATGCGGGCACTCCTGCCCGCTCTTCTGCGTCTTTCGCCTGTCCTGGCGAACTCTCCGCCATTTGCCCCTCGCTCTTGGCTCCCGCCTTCGCGCCCGAGCTCTCTTTCAGCAGCTCCGCCACGCTCGGCATGCGCTTCTTCGCGATCTCCTGCAGCGACTTGAGCATCGTCGCCCACGATTCGAGGCGGTTCGCGTCGAACTCGTCATTCCGCGTCGCCTGCTCGACCAAATTGCGTCCGCTTTGGTTCAGCGTGCTCAAACGCGCCGCGTTCGCATTTTCCGCGCTCGCCTGCTGGGCGATCTTGCGGCGATTCTCCGGCCGATCCAGGTCAGCGGCGGTCATCTGGCGCAGCTCCTTGTTCGTCGCGTGAAGCTGCTGCTCGCGCTCATACGTCTCCCGTGCAGCCTCCAGCCACCTCCCGAACTGCTCCGTCAACCACAAAGCGTGATCCGTCTTGTTGAGCACATGCAGCACGAACGCGGCCGAGTAGGCGCGCTTCCGGTTCGGCAGGTAATCCTCCGCCCAGGCACGGATTTCGAGCGTCTGCGGCTCCACACCGTCACGCGATGCACAAAACGTTGCTTTGGTGGCGAGCATCTTCTTTTCTGGCTCGCCCGCGGCGGCGATTTTGTCGCCCTTCGTTTTGTCATCGTTCACGCTGCGCCATTCGAGGCCCGTGCGGCGGATACCGAAGTCATCCTCGATGTTCACATCGAACGCGACCACCTCTGAGTCCAAAACCACCTGCTCCGGCGTCTCACGGCGAGCGGCGAGACGCGGCGCCTCGTCCGCAATGGCGTTGATCCGGAGCACCAGCGGCTCGCGTGGCGTCAAACCATCCTGATCTTGCCACATCACGCGTTTCTCCACGTCCGCGTCGATTTTGCGCAGTGGCGTGAGGATCTTCGCACCTGAAACCTTCTCCGCCTCGCCATCCACTTCGGCTTTGGCGAGTTCACGTGATGCCGTGGCCTCAAGCGCCGCCTCCGCGCCCTTCAAAACACTCACTGAGCCGCCATGCACCTCCGTCACCGGCTCCGTCTTGTATTGCAGATACTGCGGCAGCCGCGTGCGAACCGAAAGCGTTGTCAGTTCCGGCCGCGTGCGTGGCAAAACGCTCACCGTCTTGCGCACATCGCCCAAGGACAGCTTCAGCTCCGCGTCCGACTTCTGCGGCGGGAAGGCCAGCGGATACGTTCCATCCTTCAAGCCGGTCATCACCACTGGCTGCTCGCTGATGCGCGCCTTCGCGGTGGAGGGCGACCAGCGCGTGTCCTTTTGCAGATGCACCTTCAGATCAAACGGCTCCGCATACGGCACCACGAGGCGTTCCGGCAGTTTTTCGATCTTTGCAAAGGTGAAGCGCTCCACATCGCGCCACGGCGTCACCCAGCGCGCCAGCGCGTTCCAAGCCGCATCCGGCAGCAGCGTCAGCGCCGCCACCGAGACCATCGCCGCCAATCCCGCTGCCCAGCCCCACTGCACATGTTTGGCCTCCGGCACCGCGTGGGAAAAATCCTTGTCCTTCACCGCGTCCGCCGCCTGCGCCATCGCCGCCTGCACCAGCCGCTCGCTGCGTGCCGCGTCCTCATGCCGCGAAAGCTCCACGATCCCAAGCAACTGGTCACCCAGCCGCGGAAAGGTGCGCCGCAGCAGCCGTGCCGCATCTTCAAGCTGCCGCTGCCGCCACACCCAGCGATGCCATTTCAGCGGCAATCCCAGCCCCAACGTCAGTGCGCCGGCGATCAGCAACGTGGCCCGCAGCCACACCGGCGTCTCCATCACGCGGTCCAACGCAAAGACGAGCAGATACGACAGCGCCAGCCCAAACCCCGCGGCTAGCAGCCCCTCGATCAATTTCACAGTCCAGACCCGCTGGCGAAAATCAGCCAGCTTTGTTTCCAAGATGGGCGGCAGCTCTGTTTTCATAATTTGAGGATGTTATCGTGAATGAACGGCCATGACGAGCTTTTGATTGGGGGTCTTAGAACGTCCCGGCGGCCTTTCTTCCGACCCAAAAGATGCCCATCAGCACCACGAGCAGTCCCGCCCAGGCGGGATGCGCCCAGATGGGTAGGCGGCGTTCTTGAAAGGCGGCCTCAGGAATGGCGGCGATGGCATCGACGATGGTTTGCGGCTTCGTGGCGTCCAAAACGCTGCCTTTGGTGAATTGGGCGATTTCCTTCAGGACATCGAGGCGGGCCGGTTGACCGCGTTTTTCGCGGCTGGTGCCTTGGATGGAGATTTTCGTCTCCAAACTCGATCCCGCCTCGGCGCAGCTGAGTTCGACCACATGCTCGCCGGGTTCGTTGGGCGTGAAGGTGCCGTTGAAGAGGCCCCAGGCTTCTTCGCCAGCGGGGAGAAGGCGCACGCTGCTCACTTTGCCGCTCGGTGCGGCGATTTGGGCGATGACCGCGCCTTCGCGCAGCGGTTCGCCGGTCACGCTCATGACGTTCGCATTCAGCGTGAGCACATCGCCGGTGCGTGGGCGGTCGGGCGAGTAAAAGAGGCGCATTTTGTCCCCGCTGCTCATGTTGCGTTGATAGGCCATCCAGCGCACCACCTGGCCCCAGAAGCGGTAGTGATACTTGTCCTCGACGCCTTTGCGCCAGCGCCACGCGCCGTCGGTGCCCATAAAGAGGATTTTGCCCGCGCCGTAGGTCTTCGTGACGATGAGCGGCACGCGACCGAATTGATTCGACTCACTGCCGTGGATGGCGAGCACCTCGCTGCCTGCTTTGGCTCGCAAGGCGGGCGCATACCACTGGAAGCCCGGCAGCGTGCCCCACACGCGGGCGCTGGCTTCGTCGGTGTCTTCGAGCTTGGTCAAAAGACTGCGCATGCCGGCTTCGGTGAGGGCGAACTTGCCCGGAGCGCTCGATCCCCAACCGCGAGGCTGCGCGGCATCCCAGACTACCGGTAGCAAGTCGGCGAGAGGGGTTTGTTGCAGCGAACCTTGGAAGCCGTGGAAGCCGGGCATGAAGACGAGGCCGCCCGCTTGATCGCGCACGAGTTTTTGCAAGGCGGTGCATTGCTCGGCGGTGAGCTGGCCTTTCAGCGTGCCGACATCGCCGAGGAAGATCACGTCGAACTTCGTCAGCTCTTCGTCCTTCGGGAATTTGTCGAGATAACCGCGTCCCGCGCCCATTTTGCCGAGGCCGGGATGCAGCAGCAGGCAGTTCACCTCGACACCGGGATCGCGTTCGAGAGCATTACGCAGGTAGCGATACTCCCAGCGCGGGAAGGACTCAATCACGAGCACCTTGAGCTGTTCTTTGCGCACGCTGAGAGGCGCTTCCTGCGTGTTGTTTTCGGGATAGCGCTCGTTCGGTGTCTTCGGAATCGTGAGTGTGAGCTTCACCTCGCCCGGTTTCTCCGGCTTCCACGCGATCGCGTCCTGGTAGCGGCTCATCGCGGGCAGTGTGACCTCTTTGGTGAGGATCTCACCGCTCGTCGATTTCATTTCGAGCACGACGACCTCATCACGCGGTAGCGAGCTGTCGATGACAAACGGAATGCGCAGCGGTTTGCCCGCCACGGCGAAGGTAGGCACGTCAAAGCTGCTCAGCTCGACATCAGGCAGCCGCGTCTCCGATCCAACGGGCACCGCAAACACCGGCACCTCGCGCATGCGCAGTCGCGTGGCGGCCTGCGAAGGCGGCGATCCGCTGTTCCAATCGCCATCGCTGATCAGAACGACCGATTTGAGGTTCGGCTGCTTCTCCAGCACGCCAAGCAAGGCCGCGTGAATATCCGTGCCGTCCGTCGTGGCAGGCGAAAACGGCTCGATGACCACGTCCATGCGCTCTTTGAGCTTCGCCCAGAGTTTTTCGTCGATCAGCGACTTCACGAGCTCTTCGCGTGCGATGGCTTCCTGACCGCGAATAACATCCTTCGTGCTCATTGAGCCCGAAACATCCGCCAGCACGGCCAAGACGGGCCGCGTTTGCGGTTTGAAGGTCTCCAACCACTCCGGCTGCAACAGGGTGATGGCGATGCCGATGGCAATGATGACGCGAAGCAACTCCAGCCAGCCAATCATACGCCGCCAGCCGCTGCGCTGCCATGCCATGAACGCCAGCCCCACCACCGCCACGACAAACGCCACGCCGATGGCAAAGGCCTCGGGCGTGGGATTGAAGACGAGCTGGGAAGTGGTGGGCTGCATGTTTAAATCCTTCTCTTCCTCCTACTCTTACTCCTCCTCCCGGAGATGAGCGGTGTGAGACGGTTCAATGCGTTGGACATGACGTTGAGGGAGTAAGAGGAGAAGTAGGAGGAAGAGGAAGATTCAAGCTGCTCTCGGCTGTTCCTCGCGTTTCGGAGGCATGCACAGCAACGCTTCGCCGAGCAGCGCAATCGCCATCAGGAACAGGAACGTCCGCCACACCTCGCTCGCGAGGCTGGTTTCGTTTTCGACTTGGTCTTCGATGATGTGATGGTCCAAACCGGCGAAAAGCTCTCCGAGAGCCGTTTTGCCGAGGAAGTCGGGCGCGTCTTCGCGGAGCGGGCGATTGAGCGCGGCGAGTTTGTCACCGCTTTCGGCGATTCCGGCTCGCAGAGGCAGTTCGGTGCTCAAAATGGCTTCTCCGCGTCTTTTCCACTCACCGGTGCCGAGCGCATTCACTCCGGCTTCACGCTGTTGAGCCTTTCCAAGCCCAAGCGAGCCATCTTGAAGCGCGCGATGCAGCATGGCGAACATCACGACGCCATCGCGGGCCAATGTCGATGCTCCTGAGCCAGGAAGCGTGCCGAGGAACCAGATTTGGTTTTCACCCGTGATGTTCGCACGCATGAGCAGCGGCTGATTTTCCCCCAGCCGAGCGAGCGGCGTGCCTTCACCGAGGATGTCGCAGCGGCGTTGCACTTCGAGATCGCCGAGCGGCAGCGCGGTGCCGCTGCGGGTATTCGCGAGCAAGCCAGCGTCGTTGCGCCACCAGCTCACGGCTGCCGGCTTGGTGTCGCCGCTCCACGCGCCCCATTGCAGACCGGCGAAGGCGTTCGTGTTCGGCGTCTCGGGCGGCAAAAAGAGCACGCAGCGGGCATTCGCGAGCTGTTTGGCGATGAGATCGCCGTCCTTCGGCAGCGGCGCGTGCCAGAGGATGAGCGCGGTGTCATCCCACGCGATCTCGGCGGCTCGCGACGGCGACAACACGCTGCACGCATACTTCCGCGTCGGGTCTGCGGCGGCTTCGAGCGCGGCTTGCAGCGGCGTGAAGGTGGCCTCGTCATCGCTGACGATCACGCTGCGCAGCACGGGCGGCTCGGCGAAGACGAAGTGGAAAACGTTGTCGCTCGGCGCGGCATCGGCGGGCAATTCGACGCGGCCGTGGCCCTGCTTCATCGTTTTGGCGATGGGAATGGCGTGCGCCTGCAAAACGAGCTGCGAGTCCTTCATCTCGGCTTTGAAGGTCGTGCTGACATCTCCCACGACGAAGCGCAGCGGCAGTTCGAGAGGCTCTTTGGCCGCATCCGCCCGCGTGACGCGCACATCGAGCAGCAGCTCGGCTTTTTCAGCCGTTTCGCGACGCGTGACACGCTCGACGGCGATGCTCAAATTCTGCGCCGCGGGCTGCGCATACGTCAGCAGATGAAAACGCACGCCTTTGAGGCTGGCGAAGCCGCTGCGCAGTGCCTGCCAGCGTCCGCCGCCGGCATCCCAGTCGCTTTGACGCAGGTCGCTGAGCACCCACACGTCGGTGCGGCCGGTTTGATTCGTCGCGATGTAGTCGAGCGCACTTTGCAGCAGCGCGGGCACATCCGCGCTCGTGTCCGTGGGGCCGGTGATCGGCAGATCGGTCAGCGACTCCGGCTTTTCGAGCGCCTGCGGCTGGAGATGAGCGTTTTCGATCAGCACGAGCTTCGAGCGCGTGCCCACGGTGTCGCGCAGCGCCTGCGAGAGCTTCGCGAGGCCCGCGCTGCGCTTGCTGCTGCCGGTGGCGAGGTTTTGCTGCTCCATGCTCGCCGAGCGGTCGAGCAGCACGATCACGGTGTCCGGCACGCCGCCGGTGAGCCCGAGCAAACCGCCCGCCATCGGCCGCGTGATGACAAACAGGATCGCCGCCACCGCCAGCACGCGAAACGCGAGGATCAAAATCTGCCGCAGCCGCGACAGCCCTTTGTTCATGCGCTGCGCCATGCGCAGAAACATCATCGCCGCCCACTTCACCTGCCGCCGCCGATACAGATGGATCAAATGAATGACCACCGGCAACGCCGCGAGCGGCAGGGCAAGGAGCAGCGCTGGGACGAGGAAGGTCATTCTTTGGTGTCGTCCTTTTGTTTGTGCTCGGGCTTTGGCTCGAACATGTCCGTCGGATGCGTCCAGAGGTTAACGAAGCATGAAACGCCCATCCAGAGAAAGGCGACGGGTTGAAGCCAGTAGAGGCTGCTTTGCTCAACAGCGGCGTTGCCCAGCTTCCAGCGGAGAATGATCGCACTGCCTAACAGCACACCGCCAATCAACATGCCGACACGACTGCGCCGATACCAAACAGAAGTCTTTTTGGCGGATGACGCACCTTCGCTCATGATCGTCCTCCTTTCTTCTGCACGCGGCTGAGGAGGAACTTCGCGAGCACGTCGTCGTATTTCTCGTGCAGTTTCACACGGTGGTAGTCGATGGCGGTGGTTCGGACGAGGTCGTCGATCTCGTGCATGTATTGCTTCACGGCCTCGCGGTAGTTGCGGGCGATGAGGCTGGGGTCGGCGAGGAGGGCTTCGCCGCCTTCGAGGTCGATGAAGCGTGCAGGGCGGTCGAAATCAAAGTCGAGTTCCTTCTGATCGAGCAGATGGAAGATGGCGACGTCGTGTTTGCGGAAGCGCAGGTGCTGGATGGCGCTTTTCAGTTCGGCAGGAGGCACGAAAAGGTCGCTGAAGATGACGACGAGGCCGCGCTGGCGAATTTTTTCAGCGGCGTCATGCAGCGCGGTGAGCAGCGTGGTGTCGCCGACGGGCTGGATGGAGGCCATTTGATCAAGAACAAGGCCGAGATGCGAAGCGCCGCGCTTCGCGGGGATTTCGACGGGCTTTTCCGCGAGGCTCCACAAACCGACGGCGTCGCCCTGCTGCGCTGCGATGTAGCCGAGCGTGCCGGCGAGTTTTTTGGCGTAATCGAAGCGCGTGGCGCCAGCGGGGCCGAAACTCATGCTGCCGCTGGTGTCGATGAGCAGGCAGAGGCGCAGGTTGGTGTCGGCCTCGAATTCCTTGATGTAGAAACGATCGCTGCGGCCCCAGGTGCGCCAGTCGAGGCGGCGCGTGTCGTCGCCGGGCACGTATTTGCGGTATTGCGCGAATTCGAGCGAGGAACCGCGAACGGGGCTGCGATGTTTGCCGGAGACGTTGCCGAGCATGGCCTGACGCGCATTCAGCGGCAGCGCCATGAGGCGGCTGAGAACGGCGGGGTCTAGGAATTGGCGATTGTTGTTCACGGCTTCGAGAATCCTCCTCTTCCTCCTACTCTTACTCCTCCTCCCGGAGAGCGTGTTGAAGTCGTCTGAGGTTTTTCAAACCGCGAAATTAAGGTGCTCAGGATCGATACAATGCTCAGCAGCATGTCTTTGCCCTCGTGGATTCTGTCCTTATTGCAGGCGCGTTTTGCAACAAGGGCATCCAAACAAGCGGCGCATTCGGTGGATGAGCCTCGTGCGTCATCGAAGAACTTCACTCTTTGCTGGGATGCGCGGCGACCATTGCCTTCGGCAGTGTTGAGAAGGGCGGATAGACTGGCGCGGTCGAGTTGGTCGAGGACTTCGGCGAGCCGTGGGATCTTGGCGGCCTGAATTTCGAAGAAGAGATCGGTGAGCCAGGCAATGAACTGGAGTTCCAGTTGGTAAACCTGGAGCTTTTCGTGATCAAATTGACGGCTGGCAGGCATGGCGGAGAGCGCTGGAGATTCGATGACGGCGAACGGGGGAGAAGGAGTAGGAGGAAGAGGAGGAGGAAGATTGGCTGCGAAGCGGAAGCACGAGGACGATTGAAGGCGACTACGCCTTCGCCAATTCCTCCACCAACCTCCGCGCCACGTCCTTGCTGCTCACGCCATCGCTCTCAGCCGTGAACGTGGTCATCACGCGATGACGCAGGACGGGTTCGGCGACTTCCATGATGTCTTCGAGGCGGACCATGTAGCTGCCGTGCAAGGCGGCTCTCGCCTTGGCTCCCAAGATCAAATACTGCACGGCACGCGGTCCTGCGCCCCAACTGACGAGCGGTTTGAGCCACGATGGAGCTTCGCTGCTCGCCGGGCGCGTCTTGCGCGCGAGATCGACGGCGAACTCGTAGATGTGATCCGGCACGGGCATGCGGCGGACCAGATCTTGAAACGCGAGAACCTTCGGACCGTCGAGGATGTGATCGAGTTTCGGGACACTTTGGCCCGTCGTGGTGCGGGCGATGGCGATTTCTTCGTCGCGGCTCGGATAATCGACGCCGATCATGAACATGAAACGGTCGAGCTGCGCCTCGGGCAGCGGGTAGGTGCCTTCCTGCTCGATGGGGTTCTGCGTGGCGAGCACGAAGAAGGGCGAGTCGAGCGGGTAGGTGCGACCGGCGACTGTGACTTTGTGCTCCTGCATGGCCTCGAGCATGGCGGCCTGCGTTTTGGCGGGGGCGCGGTTGATTTCGTCGGCGAGCACGATGTTCGCAAACACGGGGCCCTTGGCGAATTCGAAGGCGCGTTTGCCGCCGGGCAGTTCTTGAAGAATGTCCGTGCCGGTGATGTCCATGGGCATCAAATCCGGCGTGAACTGGATGCGGCTGAAGCTCAGGCTCATTGTTTCTGCGAGCTTGGAGATGAGCAGCGTCTTGGCGAGGCCGGGCACTCCCATGAGCAAGGCATGACCGCGGGCAAAGAGGCAGATGGCGAGCTGCTCGACGACGTTGTCCTGGCCGACGATGATTTTTTTCAGCTCGGCCCCGAGCTGGACGTAGGCTTTGCGGAGTTCATCGATCGCGGCGACATCGTCTTTCGGAAGCGGAGAGGTGGACATGGTGATTTTTTGGAGTGCAGGTGCATGCCATCAGAAAACCCACGTTCTGACAAGTGCGCGCTGCGTAAATAAACTGTCAACGCGGTGGAAAAATTGGGTTGATCACCCACCAAGTGTCTGAACGTGCGCGGTGACGGCGCTGGCGAGGCCCTTGAGGTTGTAGCCTCCTTCCAAAACCGAGACGAGTCGGTTCTGGCAGTGCGTGGCTGCGGACTCGAGCAAAAGTTTGGTCAAAGCGATGAAATCCTCGTCGCTGAGGCGGAACTGGCCGAGGGGATCGTCGATGCGGGAGTCGAATCCGGCGGAGATGAGGATCAAATCGGGTTTAAATTTGTCGATGGCAGGCAGCAGGCGGTCGGTGAAAGCAGCGCCGATGTCGCTCATGCCGGTGCGGGCGGGGAAGGGGAGGTTCAAAGTGGTGCCGAGGCCCTTGCCGGCGCCCGTTTCGTTCGCGTGGCCGGTGAAGGGGTAGAGCGGGCTCTGATGGGTGCTGGCGAAGAAGACGTTGGCGTCCTCATAGAAGATGTCCTGCGTTCCGTTGCCGTGATGAACGTCCCAATCGACGATGACGACCTTTTGCGCGCCGTGCTGCTTCTGCGCGTGACGGGCGGCGATAGCGATGTTGTTGAAGAGGCAGAAGCCCATGCCCTGGGCGGGTCGCGCATGATGTCCGGGCGGACGCACGGCGCAGAAGGCGTTTTTGGCTTTGCCGGCGAAGACGGCATCGACCGCGTTCAAGACGCCACCGACCGCGTGAACGGCCACGTCGTAGGATTTGGCGCAAATGGCCGTGTCGCCCGTGCTGAGATCGTCGAGGCCGGACGCAACGTCCTCTTTCGCTGTCTGGATGTAACCGCGATCATGGCAGAGGGCGAGTTCATCGAGCGTGGCGGCCCGAGGCGAGATGGACTGTGTTTTGGCGACGATTCCTGCGTCTGTGAGCGCCGTCGTGATGGCGACGTGACGCTGGATGCTTTCCGGGTGTCCGGGGCCGGTGTCGTGCTGCTGGTAGATGGGATCGAGAAGCAGGGCTGTCATGGTTTTGCGATTCAAAATCGACGAGACCGTAAGCAGCCGGGCTCCGCGGTTTATCTTTTGCCGAAGAAATCGGCGAGCTTTTGCAGGTCCTTGCTCTCGGCGGGCTTCATGGCGCTGTTGATGGCCTCGTCCTGGATGGCGCAGAGCTCCTTGATGCCTTTGCGGCCGAATTCGAGCATCGAATGAAGCTGTGTCTCGGTGAAGGTGGCTTCTTCGCCGCTGCCTTGGATTTCGACGAATTCGCCGTGCTCGGTGAGGACGATGTTGCTGTCCACATCGGCGGCGGCGTCCTCGGTGTAGCAGAGGTCGAGGAGCGTTTCGCCTTTGAGGATGCCGACGCTAACGGCGGCGATCTTCTTCTTGAGCGGCTGGCGGGTGATTTTGCCTTTTTCGAGCAGGCGGTTGAAGGCGATGGCGACGGCGATGCAGGCACCGGTGATCGCGGCAGTGCGCGTTCCACCATCAGCTTGAAGCACATCGCAATCGACGCAGAGCGTGCGGGCACCGAGAAGTTCCAGATCAACGACGGCACGGAGGCTGCGGCCGATGAGGCGCTGAATTTCGGTGCTGCGGCCATCCGGTTTTCCACGGGAGCTTTCGCGGTCTTTGCGCTCGAGCGTGGAGTAGGGCAGCATCGAATACTCAGCGGTGAGCCAGCCGCCTTTGACGTTCTGCACCTTCATCCAGCGAGGGACCTCCTCATTGATGCAGGCGGCACAGATGACGCGGGTGTTGCCAAAGGCGATGAGGACGGAGCCCGCGGCGTGCGGGGCGACGTCGAGGACGTATTCGATTTTGCGAAGCTGGTCAGGAGCGCGGCCGTCGGTTCTGGGCATGGGCGTGCTTAGCACGGAGCGCGGAGGGGCCAAAGAGTTTTGTGCAGGAGCCTACAAAGCCAGAGATGGGCGTGATTGAACATCGCGGGCGGACGCTTTTCCAAATGACAAACTTAACTGGCATTTGATATGCTTGTTACTGCTGACAGCACCCAATTGATCACCATGACGCGCTTCCCACGCCCTGGCTGCTGGTTCCGTTTCACGCCGACGGACTGGAATTTCATCCGCGACACGCTGACCCAGGATGATCGAGGGCGAGAGGGCTTCAACGCGATGATCGACGATCCCGACGCGGTGCCGATCATCCTCGACAATGACAAGCTCTTCGACGCGGCCCTGATTTCAAAGAAAGCGGCGCTGCTGTCTCCCGAGCTATTCTTTTTCATCGTGGTGCGGCATTCGCTGAAGGAGTTCGGCATCACGGAGATGGCGGTGGCGGACTACATGGCGGTGGTGTGCGCGGACTTTGGCTGCACGCCCACGAAGGGTCCGGAGGACATCAATCACAGCATCGATAGCCTGTACAGTGTCGATTATCTGGAGGCGATCGAGACTGCGAGCCGGCATCACAAGTTCTTCCTGCATGTGCAGTGCGCGAACCAGTTCCTCGTGCTGACGTGCCTGTATCCCGACTTTTTGCACCGCCGTGCGGAGCGTCGCGGAGCTCCGGACGTGGACTATTACGAGCAGGTGGTCGTGAGTCATCTCGACGCGGCCCGCAAGCATGTGCTGGCGGAGGAATTCGCGATGGAGGAGACGTTTGAAAAAGTGGCGGAGAGCTTTCCACCCGCACGCCGTGCGATGAACCACACGGTGCGGGAGTATCTGAGTTTGGGGCAGTGAAGGTGCTTGATCCTGCTTCTGCTCTTCCTCCTACTCCTCCTCGGGTTTGGTCGAACAACTTGAGCCGCATTCCTGTATCGAGGCGTTTTGACCGAGGAGGAGTAAGAGTAGGAGGACGAGTAGGATTAGGGCGCCAGCAGATGCTCCACCAACTTCGGCAACTCCACGGCCGCGGGGCCGATGATGTGCTCGTGGAACTGGCGGGAGATGGCGGTCGCTTCGACATTCATCTCGATGAGATGGCATTGCGGGCGTTCCGCAGCCATTTTGGCGAAACCGGCGGCAGGATAGACGACGCCGGAGGTGCCGATGCAGAGGAAAAGATCGGCGCGTTTCAGCGCGGCGAGGATCGTGTCCATTTCGAAGGGAAACTCGCCAAACCACACGATGTGCGGGCGCAGGCCGCCGATTTCGCCGCAGGCGCGGCAGCGGGTGCCGGAGGCGAGATCCTGGGACCACGACATGACCGCACCGCAGCCTTCGCAGCGGGCTTTGCGCAACTCGCCGTGCATGTGGATGAGCTTTTCGCTGCCGGCACGTTCGTGGAGGTCATCGACATTTTGCGTGACGAGCAGAAAGCGGCCCCGCCATTCGCGTTCGAGCCGGGCAAGCGCCCGATGACCGGCATTGGGCTCCACCGTGTTCAAGGCTGCGCGGCGCAGGTTGTAAAAGCGGTGCACCAGTTCCGGATCGCGAGCGAAGCCTTCGGGTGAGGCCACGTCTTCGATGAGATGGCCCTCCCACAGGCCGTCCACGCCGCGAAAGGTGGGCACGCCGGACTCGGCGGACATGCCAGCGCCGGTGAGCACAACGATGCTGGCATCCGGTGGGATCATGCCGACGGCGGTTAAGGGACTTTCGTGCGTGCCGCGTCGAGTTTGGCGCGCGTTTCGGCCAGTTGTTCTTCGAGGTCGGCGATTTTTTTCTCCAACGAGGCGCAGTACTTCGCGGGATCGCGTTTTTGCAGGCGTTCGAGGAGGTTGAAGAGCAGCGCTAGCCGCCAGAGGCGCGTCCACAGGCCGCGCAGGCGGTAGGCGCGGAGGAGTTTGCCCGCGCGGAACATGCGCACGAAGCGGAAGGCGTTCAGCAAACGCAGGAAGGCCACCAGCGGCAGCAGGATGATGACGAGGTTCATCCAGTTTTTGAGGCAGTAGGTCAGTTTGTTCGGCGCAGCGGCCACCATCCACAGAAACTCCGCCGTGAAGCCGATCCAGATCACGCAAGTCGTCAAATGCGTGGCCAGCGCCATGCGCGGGTGATTTTCCAGCGTCTCGCCGCCGGTGAGCTCAGCACCGAGCACGGGCAGCACCAGCAGCGTGAGAACGACCATCGGCAAAGCGAGCCTTTGCTCCAGCTTCTCGGAGGTTTCCTCGCCTGCGGGCCTCCAGCCAGCCCCAGGCAGCCAGAGCCAGCGGCGTGGCTTGCTACTTGCTGTGACCATCCGCAGCGGTGGCACGAGTACCGTGAGCAGGAATCGCCGCAGCCGACCCTTCCAGGTGTCCACCTTCGAAAAAAGGCCCGCTAGACCTTCCAAGATCACCACAGCCCACAAACCACCGATCAGCGGCCGGAAAATCGGGTGCTGCATGAACCACTCGCGAAACGACTCGCCACTGTCGCCATGCGGGAGCACCAGGCCCACCGTGCCGAGGAACGCCAGCGACACGGCGAGCATCAGGCCGTGGCGGAAGCCGCCGCCGTGGGGTGTGGGTCCGGGAATGCTCGCGCTGCTCATGCGGGAGCATGTTAGAGACGCCTCAGCGTTTGCAAAGCGTCTGCTTTCCCCCATCTTCCGCGCCCCCATGCCCGAACTCGACAAAACCTACACGCCAGCCGAGGTCGAAGCCCGCTGGTATCAGCGCTGGCTCGACGACAAGTGCTTTGAAGCCGATCCCGCACGCGTCAGCGAGAAGCGCCCGGCGTATTCCATCGTCATCCCGCCGCCGAACGTCACGGGCATCCTCACGCTCGGCCATGTGCTGAACAACACCATCCAGGACATCCTCGCCCGCCGCGCCCGCATGCTCGGGAAGGAAGTCCTCTGGCTCCCCGGCACCGACCACGCCGGCATCGCCACCCAAAACGTCGTCGAAAAGACCCTCAAAAAACAGGGCGTCATCAAGCACCGCGACGATCTCGGTCGCGAGGGCCTCGTGGCGAAGATCTGGGAGTGGAAGGAGAAGCACGGCGGCATCATCATCGAGCAGCTCAAGAAACTCGGCGCCTCCTGCGACTGGAGCCGCGAGCGCTTCACCTTTGACGACGACTACAACGCCTGCGTCATGCGCGTGTTCGTCGATCTCTACAAAAAGGGCCTCATCTACCGTGGCAAGCGCATGGTGAACTGGTGCCCGTCCTCCCTCACCGCGCTCAGCGATGAGGAGGTCGTCATGAAGGCGCAAAACGCCATCATGTATCACTTCAAAGTCGAGGTCGTCGAAGAGCCCGGCACCTGGCTCACCATCGCCACCACGCGTCCAGAAGTCATCCCGGGCGATCAGGCCATCGCCGTGAATCCGAAGGACGAGCGCTATGCGCATCTCATCGGCAAACACGTGCGCCGTCCGCTGCCGGTCGAAAATCAAGAGCTGCTGCCGATCATCGCCGATGAGCACGTCGATTTCACCTTCGGCACCGGGGTGCTGAAAGTGACGCCCGCGCATGACAAGGCCGACTTTGAGATCGCGCAGCGTCACAACCTGCCCGCCGTCGATGTCATGCATCCGAACGGCGTGCTCAACGAGCTCGCTGGCAAGGACCTCGCCGGCATGGAGCGCTTCGCCGCCCGCAAACGCGCCGCTGAGTTGCTCGCGGAAATCGGCAGCCTCGTCAAAGAGGAGCCCTATCAGAACAACCTCGGCTACTCCGAGCGTGCCGACGTGCCCATCGAGAGCCGCTTGAGCGAGCAGTGGTTCCTCAAATACCCGAGCGTGAAGGAAGCGCGTGAGTGCGTCATGCAGGAAGGGAGCGCACGCGTCTCGCGTGCTGAGGCCGGCGTCCCGCCGGGCTCCGTCTCCTCGGCTGGCGACGCTGCAGAACGGCCTTCCGCGGGGACGCGAAAGGCAGCACGCGAGGACGCGTGCGCTCCATCCATGCGTTTCCACCCCGACCGCTGGGCGAAGGTCTATGACCACTGGATGACCGGCCTGCAGGATTGGTGCATCAGCCGCCAGGTCTGGTGGGGGCATCGGATTCCGGTGTGGAGCAGGCACTTCGCCAGCAAAGAAGAATACTGGGGAGCTTGCGGCTCGATTCAGGACGAAGTGAACGACTTCATCACGTTGCTCGGTTTCAGTGACATTATCGGTGTGCGTTTTGTATCTGATGATAAGCCAGGCGATGCCTTCCAGACCGACGCCCCAGACACGGGAGGATTCACAGTCTACGTAGGCACTGAAAGTGATGTCGTCAAAACGCTGACAGAGAAAGACTATCCTTTGGTTGAGAAGTTAGAGGCCGCAGGCTTCACCCAAGACCCCGACGTCCTCGATACTTGGTTCAGCTCCTGGCTGTGGCCCTTCGCCACGATGGGATGGCCGGAGAAGACTTCCACGTTGAAGGCCTTCTACCCGACGACCGATCTCGTCACGGGGCCGGACATCATCTTCTTCTGGGTCGCCCGCATGATCATGGCGGGCTTCGAGTGGATGGGCGAGCTGCCGTTCAAGAACGTCTATTTCACCGGCATCATCCGCGACAAGCAGGGCCGCAAAATGTCCAAGTCGCTCGGCAATTCGCCCGATCCGCTGGAGCTCATCGCGAGCTACAGCGCCGATGCGTTGCGCTTTGGCATCATGCGCAGTGCGCCGCTCGGCCAGGACATCTGCTTCGATGAGAAGAACGTCGAGCTCGGCCGCAACTTCTGCACCAAGCTCTGGAACGCCGCCCGCTTCCGCCAGATGCAAAGTGGAACAGGTTTGCAACCTGTTCAGACCGAAGCCGAGATCAGCGCCGCGCTGCTCAGCAGCGACGACAAATGGATCCTCCTGCGCCTCAACACCGCGATAGCCGAAGTCAGCACCGCGCTCGAAGAATACCGCTTCAGCGACGCCACCGCGACGCTCTACCGCTTCTTCTGGAGCGAGTATTGCGACTGGTATGTCGAGGCATCGAAAGCCGTCCTCCAAGGCAGCGATGAGAAGCGCAAAGCCAACACCCTCGCCGTCATCGACTTCGTGCTCGGCCACACGCTGCGCCTCTTCCATCCCTTCATGCCCTTCATCACCGAGGAGCTGTGGCACGGCATGGGCTTCAACGCCGACCTTCCTGAAAACCAAGGCGGCAAGAGCATCATGTTCGCCCCGTGGCCGAAACCGCTCGATGCGGACGAACTCGCCCACTTCGGCATCCTTCCCGAAGACGAACAGGCCGCGAATGACAAATACAAAGCCGTCGAGCTTGGCCGTGGTTTGAAGAGCACCTTCAACATCAACAAAAAAGTGCGTTTCGTGCTCAAACCAGCCACCGAGCTGCCTGCGCACGAAATCGAGGTCCTGCGCATCCTTCTCAATGCGGAGCCCTTGGAGGTCGATTCGGCCTTCCAGCCGAAAAAAGGCACTCCGGCGGCTTTGACGCCCCTCGGCGAGCTTTTCCTGCCTCTCGACGGTTTGATCGATGTGGACGCCGAAAAGGCCCGCGTCGGCAAAGAAGTCGCCAAGGTCGAATCCGAGCTCGAAAAGGTCACCGCGAAACTCGCCGACACGAACTTCACCTCCAAAGTCCCGCAAAAGGTGCTCGACGAGCACCAGCAGCGGAAGACCGACTGGGAAGACAAGCTCGCGAAGCTCAAAGTGATGCTCGAAGCGCTCGGTTGAGCCGGGAGGGTCCCCCGCCTTGGATTTTAGGCTTGTCGGCGGGGCCGGGGGCGGATCATGCTTGGCGCGAAATCCCCGCCAACCCGAACCCAACCACCTCATGCTCAAGCTCCTGAAACTCTCGTTCCTGCCGAAGTCTGCCGACCACGGGCTGCTGATCCTGCGCGTCACGCTCGGCTTCTCGATGCTGCTGCTTCACGGCCGCGGCAAAATGCTCGGATTTGCCGCCACGGCGGAAAAAATGAACGGCCTTCTCGGGCTGCCGGGCAATGTGAACGCGGGATTGGCCGTGTTCACGGAGGTCGTCTGCTCCGCGCTGCTGATCGCAGGCCTGTTCACGCGATTCGCCGCCCTGATGCTGGCCGCGACGATGGGCACCGCCTTCTTCTTCGTTCACAAGTCAGCGCTCGTGGGCGCGCACTCCGGCGAACTGGCCATGGTCTATCTCGTCGCTTACGTGACGCTGCTGTTCACCGGCGCGGGCAAGCTCTCGGTGGATCGGGAGTGATTACGTTTCGGATCCTGAAAGCCCGGAGGTACGAGCCGCCGGGCTTTTTTGTTGCCACGGCTTTTCTTGCAATCCTGCGCATGCGGTGAACCATCCGCGCCCTATGTCGAAAGTCACCCTCGGCCTGGTGCAGAGCCGGGCTTTTTCCTCCAAAGACGAAAGCCTGCGCCAGCATGTGGCGCTGATCCGTGACGCCGCGAAGCGCGGGGCGCAAATCGTGTGCCTGCAGGAGCTTTTCAACACGCCCTACTTCTGCATCACGCAGGATACGGAGCTGTTTAACCTCGCTGAGGCCGTGCCGGGTCCCACGACGGACGTTTTGGCTCCGCTGGCGAAGGAACTGGGCGTGGTGATCATCGTGCCGCTCTTTGAAAAACGCGGCCCGGGCCTCTACCACAACACGGCGGCCGTGATCGACGCCGATGGCACCGTGTTGGGCAAATACCGCAAGATGCACATCCCGCAGGACCCGGGCTTCGAGGAGAAATTCTACTTCACGCCCGGCGACCTCGGCTACCGCGTGTGGGACACGAAATTCGGCCGCATCGGCGTGCTGATCTGCTGGGACCAGTGGTATCCGGAGGCCGCTCGCATGACCGCGCTCATGGGCGCGGAGATTTTGTTCTACCCGACGGCCATCGGCTGGCTGCCGAGCGAAAAAGCAGCGCTGGGGAAGGCGCAGCACTGCGCGTGGGAGACCGTGCAGCGCGGTCACGCGGTCGCGAATGGATGTTTTTTGGCCGCGGTGAACCGCGTGGGCACCGAGCAGCAGAGTGAGTTCTGGGGGCAGTCGTTTGTGGCGAATCCGTATGGAGAAATCGTTGCAAAGGCCTCCGTGAGCGATGAAGAGATTTTGATCGTTTCGTGTGATTTGCAGGCCGTGGAGGATTTCCGTCGCATCTGGCCGTTTTTCCGTGATCGCCGCATTGACACCTACGCTCCCCTGACCAAACGCTACCTTGATGAGCAAAGCTAATTATCCGCAGAACTACCGTCTCCCCGCCGAATTCGAGCCGCAGGAGGCGATCTGGCTTTCGTGGCCTTCCAACAAGGAAAGCTGCCCGAAGACCTTCCACAAGCTGCAGGACAAGTTCGGCGAGATCGCCAGCGTCATCAGCCGCTACGAGCGCGTGCGCATCAATGCCCCGATGCTCAGCCACATGAACATCCGCCTCTCCATCGCCGACAACGAGGGCGACCTTTCCCAGGTGGACATTTACGAGCACAACACGAACGACGTGTGGTGCCGTGACCACGGCCCGATCTTCATCAAGCACAACGAGACCGGCAAAGTCGCGATCACTGATTGGGAATTCAACGCCTGGGGCGGCAAATTCCCACCGTGGGACCTCGACAACAGCATCCCGGAGAAGGCGGCGAACGTGCTCAAGATGGAGCGCTTCAAATCGAAGATGATCCTCGAAGGCGGTGCCATCGAAACGAACGGCAAAGGCACGCTCCTCACCACCGAGTCCGTTTTGCTCAATCCGAACCGCCACGGCGGCAAGGCTGGTAACAAGGCCGAAGTTGAGAAGGAACTGAAGGCGATGCTGGGCGTGAAGGACATCGTGTGGTTCAAGAAAGGCATCGAGGGCGACGACACCGACGGTCACATCGACGACATCGTGCGCTTCATCCGTGAGGACGCCGTGATCTGCATGGTCGAGCCGCGTGATTCCGACCCGAACCACAAAGTTTTGAAGGAGATCCGCGAGCGTCTCGACGACGTGAAGGCTCCCGATGGCGGCAAGCTCGAGATCATCGAGATCGAAATGCCCCAGTCCATCGAAATGAAGGACTGGCGCCTCAGCCGACTGCCCGCCAGCTACGCGAACTTCCTGATCCTCAACAACGCCGTGCTCGTCCCGCTCTTTGGCAACAAGAAGAAGGACGCCGCTGCCGAGGACAAGATCGCCGAGTGCTTCCCCGGCCGCGAAATCATCTCCATGATGGCCAAGGATCTCGTCACCGAAGGCGGTGCGCTGCATTGCATCGCGATGCACCAGCCGAAGTGAGCGAATTGAGTTCCAAGAAGGCTTGAAAGTTAGGTGGCCTGCAAAAATTCCATCGAATTTTTAGACCGAGTAGATCAGCTTGGAAATAAACGCTCCTGCGCTCCCAAATGCTTACTTGGCCTAGCTAAGGTGTCTGGTAGCCTCAGTCTTCTATGGCGGCTCTATTCCATGGCGCTTTCTCCACTCGATGCAGGGCTTTGGCTAGTCTCGCAGCCGTGTGCTTGATCGCTGGCTGCGCCCTGCCGGACTCTGCCTTTCAGAACTACGCCGGAGCCAGCCGCCTCCAGCAATGGACGAACGTGCTGGACGCCGTGAGCGGTGGCAGCGTGAGGCGCGCGGAAAGCGCCGGTCGGGGGCCACTCTACAACGGCGCGGCTTCGATGAATGTGCCTTCGCAGTCGTCCTCCATCAACGACATCGCACGCTTGTTCGCCGGCATGGATGGTGGCGGACTCTCGAACGTACGCGGTTCCTCCGCCTGGGCGTCGCACAAGCTTCGGATGGATAACTTGTGGGCCACACACCAAAACAATCACCGCGCTCCGTTGCTCTCGTGGGCCGCGACTGAAATCGGCGACGTGCAGGGTGCCAATGCATTGTTTTACCCGTTCAGCGGGCCGGATTTCCTCTTCGCGAGCGCGATCTGCCCCAGCGCGGAGACCTACGTGCTTGTCGGGCTTGAGCCTGCGGAACCGCTGCCACGTCTCGACAGCCTGTCGCAGGACGAGATCGAGCGCGGCCTCTACGGACTGCACAACTCGGTCTCCACCATCATGACGAGCAGCTATTTCATCACGACGGACATGAAGAGCGACCTCGTGGCCACGCGCTTTCGCGGCGTGCTGCCCATCATCCTGGCCTTCATGGCCCGCACAGGTCACACGGTGGACTCCGTTGACACGGTGCGTCTTGATGGAGCTGGAAACATCACTCTGGCCGGCTCGTCCGGAAACACGGGTCTCATGATTCGCTGCCACAACGGCCTGGGCAGTCCGAAGAAACGCGTGTTTTACTTTCGCCAAGATCTCTCAAATGGCGGCGGCAGCGGCCCCTTGCTCACCTATGTCTCACGTCTGGGCCGCATTCCGGCCTTCGCGAAAAGCGCCTCCTACCTCATGCATGACGGCGGATTCTCAAAAATCCGCGAGTTTATGCTGCGCCACAGCAGCGTGATCGTCCAGGACCCCTCGGGCGTGCCTTACCGCGATTTCAACCGCTCCGGCTGGGATTTGTGGCTGTACGGCAATCATCAAGGCACGCTGAGCGTCTTTCCCGGCTGCCAGCAGCCCGATTTGACCGCCGCCTACTCTTCTGGTCGTCATCCGGTGAAGCCGATGAATTTCGGCATTGGCTACCTCATGAATCCCCAAACGACCTGCCTCATGGTCGGACGACCCCGGCGGTCCTGAGAAAGGCTGACTTTTGGTTGACGCCCGGTGGTCCTCGGCTAGTATCGCGGCCCCCTTCCCCCGAACCCTCTTCTTCTTATGGCAAAAGTTTGCGAAATCACCGGCGTTGGCGTCACCCGCGGCCACCACATCCATCGTAGCGGTAAAGCCAAGAAAGAAGGCGGTATCGGCCGTCACATCACGAAGCGTGTGAAGCGCGTCATCCTGCCGAACCTGCGTTCCAAGCGCATCTTCGTGCCGGAACTCGGCAAATTCGTCGAGGTGAAGCTCACCGCACGTGCGCTCAAGACCGTGAACAAGAACGGTGCTTACGTGACGCTGAAGAAGGCTGGTCTGATCTGACCGTTCTTCCTCAAACGAAGTTTTTCAAAGGGCGGACCTGGAAACGGGTCCGCTTTTTTACTTCACCGGGACCGAAATGCCGCCGCGGATTCCCACGCCGGGCACCACGGCGTGTGGATTGGGCGCCGCCAGTCCGGGCACCACGCCAAAGGTTCCGAGTTGCGGAAAGACTGCAGGGCTGAACCCGCCCGGATTGTAATAACCCAAGGTCGGGCTGTAATGGATCTGCGGCAGGCCGGTGAAGAAGAAACCACCGCTTTGCGGCACATAAATGCCACCGCTGCCGGCACCGATGGTGGCGATGCCTACATTGTCCCAACCTCGGAAGCGAGCGATCGTGTGTCCATGACCCTCGCATGGAGGAAGCCCGAAGCCGGGCGCCGCGAAACCGACCGCAGGCACCGGTCCGGTGTAGTAGCCCGCAGGCTGCTGCACCACGATCACCTGCGGGGCTTGTGAGAGACGCTTGATCTCCGCCAATCGTGCGGCGTGGCGCAACTCTGCAGCGCGTTCTGCCTTCCGTTGACGCTCATTCTCTTTTGCCTCGCGTTCTTGCTCGCGCGCCTTTTGCAGGTCGGCGGCAGCTTTCGCGTTGTAGCCGAGTTCGGTGCGCGTGGCCTCCGGCAGATCGCTGAACAAAACTCGGGCGGTGCCTTTCTGATGGGTGAAAGCCACGCCTTCCGCGTCCTGCTGCACGATTTTGCAGCGCTGGTAAATGCGGCCGTGAAGGGTCTCAATCACGGCCATTTCGAGTGATGGTGCAGCCGCGGCCAGACCGGGGGTCAGCAGGATGAGTGCGGAGAGAAGCGTTTTCATCGACTGGGCATCAGTTGAACGCGAACTCCGTCAATTTGCGAGGCTTTTATGCTTCGCAAAACCGAAGCAAAACCTCACGGAAAAAGCCGGATGCCTCCGCCGAAAGGCGTGACGCCCACCCCGACGCGGAAGCCGCTTCCCACATTCCAAGAACGAAAAATCGTGGGACTCACATACGCTCCGGTCGGCACATAACCATAGCCAAGAGCCGGGTAGCCGTAACCGTAGCCATACGCCGGATAAGAGTAACCGCCGCCGAAGAAGCCGAGCGGATAACCGCCCCAAGAAGAGCTGCGCCGGTAGGCGCTGCCACCCAGCGCCGGACCCGTGATGGGCGTGCCCACCCACGAAGGCGTTTGATAGCCCAGAACCGGCAGTTTCTCTCCGGGGAGGGCCAGCGACATCGCTGGGGTCGCGGGCGTCGAAGCGGCGGACGCGCTGGCCACAGCGGCGAAATAGCTGGCTTCCGCCATGCGTGCCTCCGCCAGTTTCTCCTCCATGGCGATCTCGTGCAGTTGGGCGCGCTTTTTCTCCTCCTGCCGCAGCGCTGCCTGCGTGCGCTGGTACTCCGCCTCCTTCTTCGGATCGTAGCGGAACTCCTGCCGCAGATTCTCCGGCAGATCCTTGAAGGCGACCTTTGCCGCGCCCTCGCGGTGTGTGAAACCGACGCCATCCGGGTAAATGCGCGTGATTTTGCACTCAAAGAACGACTTGCCGGTCTTGGTGGTGATGGTGCCGTAGTTCTTCGGAGCACCCAGGGCTGGCAACGCGGCCAGCAGCAGTGCGAGGAGCAGAGCGGATCGTTTCATGAGAAGACCTCCGGGAATGTTTGCTTGTGACAACGATGGACGGGCCGTCGTTGCATCGAATTCAGGCGCAAAAACTCAAAAAACGCCACCGGAAGCCGCTCAAGCCACCGGGCAGCTCAACCAGAAGGTCGTCGTGTTGTTTTCCGAAGCCACGCCGAGCTGGATGCTCATCTGATGGCTCAGCATCGCGGCGATCGTCAGCCCGAGGCCGAGGTGATTGCTGTTTTTGCTGCCATGAAACGGGCGGAAAATCTCCTGCATCTTCTCCGGCGCGATCTGGGAGCCGGTGTTGCTCACCAGGATGTCCACGCGGCGCTGTTCGGCGGGCGTGATCGTGCCAGGGCCGCAGATTTTCAGCGCGCAGCGCCCGCCACCCTTCGCCGCGGCCTCCGCCGCGTTTTTGAGCAGCTCGACCAAGACGTCTTTGAACTTCGTCGGATCGACCAGCACCGGCGGCAGGCCGCCCTGCACGTCCGCCTCGAGCTGTACGCCCTCTTTTTGAAACGGCTCCATCACTGCGCCCTCGATCACGCCGAGGTACTCGTTCAGGTTCAGCGCCTGCGGGCTCAGCTTTGCGCAGCCACCGGCGGCACGGATGCGCTCGCTCAGACTGGTCACGCCCACGGAAGCTTCGCGGATGTGCTGCATGTTTTCGCTCACGTTAGGATCCAGGTCCTCCTGCATCAAAATCAGGCTGCTGAAACCCTGAATGACCGCGAGCAGGTTGTTCAGCTTGTGGGTCAGACCGCGCAGCAGTTCCTGGTGAAAGCCTTCGCTGTGTTCGCTGCCGAGGTTGAGGGACGTGGGGTAATAGAACTGCATGGCGTGGGCGGGGAGAGGCCGGAGTAATGCAGTCTCGTGGGGGCGCTGGCAAACGCGATTTTGGCGGCTTTTCAGCGGTGAAACGTGACGAAAAACTGGCAACAGCACGTGTCGCACGCCAGTATCGCGCTCATGCCTCTCCTCGAAGTCAGACATCTCACCAAGCGCTGGCCCACCGGCCGTCTGGCGCTCGATGATGTGAGCTTCGAGGTGAAGGAAGGCGAGATCCTCGGCCTGCTCGGTCACAACGGCGCGGGCAAGAGCACCATCATGGGCATCACCCTCGGCATGGTGCGGCCAGACCAGGGAGAGGTGCGCATCGGCGGCCGCAGCGTGCAGAAAGACCGCGGTAACGCGCTACAACAGATCGGCGCGATCTACGAGGCGGCCGTGTTTTACGAATATCTCAGCGGCTGGCAGAATCTTCGCGTTCTCTGCTCCCTCTCCGGCTGGTGGGACGAGGCGGAGGTGAAGCGCGTCGTGCAGATGGTGAATCTCAACCGCGCCATTCATCACAAGGCCTCCACCTACAGCCATGGCATGCGCCAGCGCCTCGCCCTCGCGCAGGCCATGCTGCCGCAGCCGAAAATTCTGTTGCTCGACGAGCCGACCGACGGCCTCGACCCCGAGGGCATCCGCGAATTCCGCGAGCTGATCCTCCACCTGCGCAAACATCAAGGGCTCACGATCATGCTCAATTCGCACCTCCTCGCCGAAGTCGAGCAGATGTGCGACCGCTGCGTCATCATCAAGGACGGCAAGAAGGTCTTCGAAGGCCCCGTGCCCTCGCAGGAAAAAACGCGCCGCATGTTCCAGCTCGAAACGAGCGATCTCGGCCTCGCCCGCGAGATGATGGAGCGCACTGGCGCCACCATGGACAAACACGGCGTCGTCGAAGTGCCGCTCAACATGGAGCCGCACGAACTCGTCGCCGCGCTCGTGCGTGGCGGCGTTCATGTCAACGCCTGGCAGCCTCATCGCCGCACCTTGGAGCAACTCTACATGGGCCTTTCCTCAAAATCATGACGCTCTTCTTCCAGCAGTGGTATGGCGAGCTTTTGAAGCTCTTTGCGCGCCGCCGCACCTACATTGGCTTCGGCGCGTTCGTGGCGCTGGAGATCGTCATTCTCCTCCTCATCAAGAAATTCGGCATGGGACCCATTCAGAAGGCCATCGTCGGTTCTGGACAAAGCTTCGAGCACTACTTCTCCGCCATCACTGTGGCCTCTACCGTGATGGGCTTCTCCGTGTTCCTTCTGGGTGCCTTGTTCCTGAGCCTCGTCGCCGGGGACATCGTCGCAAAGGAGGGCGAGGATGGCCACATGCGGCTGCTGCTCGCTCGCCCCGTCAGCCGTTTTCGACTTCTTCTTCTCAAATACCTCACCTGTACCGGTTACGCCGTGTTTTTGATCCAGTTCCTCGCCTGGAGCTCCTTTTTTCTGGGCGTGACCTTGCGCGGCTGGGGCGGTGGCTACTTCGCCATCGTGCCAGAGGTGTCCATCATCGCTTTTTATGAATGGGGGCCGGGTTTGCAGCGCTATGCGTGGAGTTCGCTCGCTCTCGGCCTCAGCATGACCACCATCAGCAGCATCGCCTTCTTCTTGTCCTGCTTCCGCATCAAACCAGCCGCCGCCACCATCGGCGCACTGACCTACATCCTCGTGGATTTCATCCTGCGCACCAGCGGCTTCATGGACAACTACCAGCACCTGCTCATCACGAAGCACATGGCCGCCTGGGGCCGAGTTCTGGCTGAAACCATCGACTGGCCCCTCGTCTGGCGTGGTTTTGCCATCGTCTTTGCCGTGAACATTACTCTTTTCACCCTCGGCTACGCCGTGTTTGAATCCCGCGACTTAAAATCATGAACGTCATCAACAACATCCGCCAGATCCGCGCCTGGCACACCGTGAACCGCGGCGTGCGCAGCGTCCTCGTGCCGACCATGGGTGCTTTGCATGCTGGGCACGCCGCGCTGATCCGTGCCGCCCGTGAGATCGTCGGCGCGAACGGCAACGTCGCGGTTAGCATCTTCGTCAATCCGCTCCAGTTCGGCCCCAGCGAAGACTTCACCAAGTATCCACGCAGCCTCGTCGAAGATCTCGCCATCTGCCGCGACAACGGCGCGGACATGATCTTCGCTCCGAAGGCTGAGGACCTTTATCCCGCTGACCGCAGCATCGTGCTGCAAGAGAACAGCCTTTCGCAGATGCTGTGCGGCGCCAGCCGGCCCGGCCACTTCGACGGCGTCTGCACCGTCGTCGCAAAACTCTTCAACCTCGTTCAGTGCGACGACGCCGTGTTTGGCAAAAAAGACTTCCAGCAGCTCGCCATCATCCGCCGCCTCGTCCGTGATCTCGACTTCAATGTCGTCCTTCACGCCATCGACACCATCCGCGAGCCCGACGGACTCGCCATGAGCAGCCGTAACCGCTACCTCACCCCCGATGAGCGCGCTCAGGCCCCAGCGTTGCAGGCCGCGCTCAAGCTCGCCCGCGACACCTGGAAAAACGGCGGCGAGCGCGATCCCGCCGCTCTCCTCACGCTCATCCAAAACCATCTCCAGCAGCACGCCCCGCTCGGCCGCGTTGACTACATCTCTGCCGCCGATGCCGTCACCCTCCAGCCCGTCTCCGCCACCACCGAGACCGTCGTCATCGCCGCCGCCGTCTTTTTCGGCAGCGCCCGCCTCATCGACAACATCGAGCTGAAGTAAGTGATGCGGGCACTCCTGCCCGCCATGTTTGTCCTGACATCCAATGTCCGATTTGCCCAATGTTTCAGACACCGTCGAAGGCTACGACGCCGAGATCATCCGCCGCGTCTGGGCGCTCGCGCAGATCATCCCTGGCAACGACTCCGAAGTGTGGCGCAAAGACGAGTTTGGCGCATGGATCCATCGCGCTGACTACCGCAACCGCCATTCCGACTACGGCTGGGAGATCGCCGATTACGGCTTCAGCCGCCGCGTCACCGGCCTCGCATCGCTACGCCCCATGCAGTGGCAGAATCATCTCGACTTCATGATCGCCGCCCGCAACCAAGCCGTCGTCACCGCCGACGGCCTGCGCAACGCACGACGGCTGCTCTGATCTGTACGTTGTTCACGCTGTTTAGCGTGAGTATGGACGAGTGTTGAGAATCGAAAGTCTTCTGCATGCACCACCGTTCCCACGGCCGCATGCTCCGCGTCGCCGGCTATGAAATCACATTCAGTCCCGCCGCAGCGGCCATGAGCGACTGCCGGTGATCAAAGGTGCAAAAGTCGCTGGCTCCCAGCTCCAAAGCCAGCGCCACATGCAGGGTGTCCAGGGTGCGACACAGAGTGGTGACGCCATGCTCGGCCGACAACGACTCAGCATGTGCAAAAACATCCGCCCATACGACCGCCAGCCGCTCATGCACCCCGCTGGTCAGATCCGCTTCCATTTGTGCGAGCAGCGCTTCACATTCCGTCTGGCTGATCTCTCCGCGCCCCGCTTTCTGCCGCAGCGCGGAGCGCATCTCCAGCTCATGCAGTGGCGTGATGGGCGGGACGTTATTGCTGGTGCCCACATGAGCTACTGCCTCTGCTGCGCGGGGTTCCGGCAGGTAGAGCTTGAGCAGCACGCCAGTGTCGAAGTAGCGCATCAGAAGCGCTCTGCTCTCAGTTCATCCAGGATCACCTGGGAGTCCGGCAGCACACGGCTGCCGAAAAGGGCCTTCTGGCGTGCCAGGAAATCAGGCTTGGTTCTCGGGGGCTGCGGCGCGGTGCTTTCCTGTGCCGGGATTCTCCGGCTCTTGAGAAACAGAATGAAATCATAAGCCTCCTGCACCAGAGATTCGGGTGCGAGCTGGATTTCCGTCATCATGGCATCACGGGTACTCATGCTTGGAGGGTAAGTGATCAGGGTCCGAATGGCAAGAATTCAGCACAGACAGGGAGACTCATTTCAAAAAAAATTCGCGCCTCGCTTCGCTCGCCGGTTTTCAAGGGTCAAGATTCAACAGTCAAAATTCAAAGGACAACCGGCAAGCTCATAGAGGCCACGCTTGGGGCTACACTCACCGGACCACCATCACACACCGGAAGCCGTTGTTGTTGTTGCGATTCGTGGGCGTGTTGTGATTGCGGTTGGACGAGAGCAGATTGCCGCGCTCGTTGTTGTTCCAGGAGCCGCCGCGCAACACGCGTGCGTCTTCACGCCCGCGCCACTTCCGCCGGTGTCTGCCCTGCCTGACGGCAGGCTCAACCTCCCGGCGAAATCTTGTTTGATGTGCATTTGCAGAAATTTTTTTCGACCGCTTCGCGGTAAGGATAAAGGGTAAAAGGGCCAGAGGGCAGAGGGTGATCAGAGCCACTCATGGAGCCGACGACGAAACGACCAGCACACAACGGAA
>Ga0169931_10000626_pt1 | contig 58762 bp, 56 predicted proteins | sample Kivu_15m_20L_FD_129675 | JGI IMG/M metagenome (GOLD analysis project Ga0169931, IMG submission 129675) | Freshwater microbial communities from Lake Kivu, Western Province, Rwanda to study Microbial Dark Matter (Phase II) - Kivu_15m_20L... | ecosystem: Environmental > Aquatic > Freshwater > Lake...
AAACGTGATGTTCGCTGCGAGACGGCGTGGTCCGTTCATCGGAGACCTTCCTGTTACTCGGTATGTGCCTCTGAAGGGTGACTCTGACACGGATGCTCCTGATGTGGCCCACATACTCAGTTACGAACAGATTGATACCGATGCGCACCTAGGGGGAATCGGCGTGTCGTTGATGGATGTTCATTCCCGTGGTTCCTTGGTTGAGATGCCAGATGGAGGTTGGAAGGCTGAGTTCGGGTGTTTGTCAGACGAGCGTGATCTGCAGGAAATGGTTCGAGTAGTGCGCGATGCGTCGACAGTTCTCGCCTCGACAAACCTCGGTGGAACCTTCGATGGTGAAGATGCACTGCGACTGGTCGCCGATATGCAGCGCATCGCTGCGATGACTGACCGAGATATCACTGAGTGGCTCCAGCGACATGCACGTACGTTGTCTCATGCCGCTGGTACGTGCGCGATGGGAACGGTGTGTGACGCAAGAGGTCAGGTCGCAGATATCGACGGACTATGGGTGGCAGATGCCTCTTTGATGCCACGCATCGTGCGAGCCAATACCAATGAGACCGTGACGATGATGGCTACGCGAGTGGCACAATTCGTGGCAGACACATTGGGGGGATGATGACGACGCCATATACAAAAGGACTGCACGAGTTGGGTGATTCCTGTTTCGCCTATCTGCAGCCAGACGGCGGCTGGGGGTGGAGCAACGCTGGGCTCGTGGTTGGCGACGGTACGTCATTACTCATTGACACATTGTTCGACCTGAAGCTCACTCAGGCAATGCTCGATTCAATGGTGTCGACGGTGCGGACTGCTCCGATTGGCACAGTGGTTAATACGCACGCAAACGGCGACCACTGCTACGGCAATCAGTTGGTGAGCCATGCCGACATCATCACGTCGCATGAGACGGCCCTGGAAATGCGTGAAGTGACACCAGCTACCCTCGCTGGGTTGAATTCAGCGCCGGGCGAGCTTGGTGAGATCTTTCGGAACTTCTTTGGTGCCTTTGAATTCAACGGCATCGAAGTGCCCGAGCCGACTCGCACGTTCACCGGTCGACTTGAGCTCGACGTCGGGGGACGATTGGTGGAACTTGTCGAAGTCGGACCTGCGCACACGCGTGGAGACACCTTGGTGTTCGTGCCAGACGCAAGGACCGTCTACACCGGTGACATCTTGTTCATCGGTGGAACTCCCATTGTGTGGGCCGGGCCACTCACGAATTGGATTGCTGCATGCGACCTGATGTGTTCGTCCGACGTGGAAACGGTGGTGCCCGGGCATGGTCCCGTCACCGACAAAGCGGGCGTGGTGTCGGTTCGTGATTATCTGCAATACGTGAATGATCAGGCGACTGCACGCTTTGAAGCAGGCATGGATTCATGGGATGCGGCACAAGACATTGCATTGAACGAGTTCGGCGAGTGGGGAGAGCGTGGTCGCATCGCGGTCAATGTTGACACTGTGTATCGACACCTGAACCCTGCGCATACCTCGCCAGACGTGGTGGAGATGTTCAAGCGGATGTTGTCGCTCGAGAAGCCTCACTGATTTTTCTTCGCACGACGAAGATCCACCCGAAAAGCGCAACAGCGGTGAAAAAGAACCACTGAAACGCGTAAGACAAGTGCGGGCCATTGGTCAATTCGGGTAGCGGCACCACTGACAAGACTGTTTCAGGCGGAGTCGACTCAACAAGTTGTACATACATGGATTCGAGCGAACCAGTTGTTTGCTGGTCGATGCGAGAGATGTCGATGCGTTGCATCTCGGCAAGAGTTCCCTCTGACGGGTCAATGGCCCCGAGAGCGCTTCTTTTTTGGCTTGGTCGAAGGTGTCCTACGACGGTGACTTCACCTATGGGTGTTGGTGGAATGTCGACAGTTAGGGGAATGAAACCCCGATTAATCAGCACCTTTCGTCCCTCTGCGAACATGAACGGCATCACGATGTCGCGACCCGCAGCACCATTTTGCGAGCGATTTACGATGTGCACCATTTCGTCAGCGATGTAAGTGCCTGTGAGGCGCACGAGGCGCCATTCCAATTCCGATTGATCGCCATTCGAGGTGACGATCGCACTGAAGTCCGCCACCGGTGTGGCGATGTGTTCTGCGACCTGAGCATTGATGGACTTGCGCTCATCGAGACGGTGAAGCTGCCAGAAGCCGAGGTTCACCATGAGGGCAACCAGCGCACCGATGGCCACATGGAGGACAATCCAGCGCGGGGAGATGAGGAAGCGGTACACGATCAAGGAAACGGTATCGGGCGTCGGGTTCGGGTGTACGGTCTTGCGATGTGGAGTACTCGCCGGCCTCGTTGACGGATGCCTGGTGGTCGCAAGTGTTTGCCACCGACGTGAGGGCAGGCGAGCCGCAACGTATTGGTGACGGCCTCGTGGGAATGAATCTTCGAGTTCCACTTGCGAGCGAGTCCGCTCAGGTGCCCTTGAGCGTGGTGGTGAAATTGATGTCTGAAGATGTCACCAGTCGCACGACTGCTGTGACACTCGGCAACTACATGCGCGAGGTGCGTTTCTATTCCGAGATTGCCCCAACTGTCGATGTGCGAACTGCGCGATGTCACTTCGTGGACTTTGATGACGACACACACGATTTCGTGTTGGTACTCGATGACCTGGCCCCGGCACAGCAAGGAAATCAGGTCATCGGATGCGAGGTGAACACGGCGAGGTCGGCAGTCATCGAAATGACACGGTTGCACGGTCCACGATGGAATGATCCATCGCTATTCGATGTGTCGTGGCTTCAGAGATCCACTGATCCATCGGGACTGGAGACCCTCAACGCCGTGTACGGAGCTGTCAAGGGCAGTTTCCTGGAAGTGTTTGGTGAGGCCATTCGAGACGCTTGCGGCGTGGCGGGCGTTGAACTGGTTCACGACTTGGGCACCGCGCTCATCTCTTTTCTTACCGGTCGGGGAGTTCCACAAACGTTGGTGCACGGAGATTTCCGACTTGACAACTTGATGTTCGGAGACATGAATGACGATCCGACGTGCGCAGTTGTTGACTGGCAGACCCCTGCTCACGGCGACGGCGTCACTGACTTGGCGTACTTCCTTGGAGCAGGGCTGTTGCCGGATGATCGTCGTGCGAATGAAGTCGCCCTTGTCTCTCTGTATGTCAGTGAACTCAGCCGTTATGTGGGTGATGCGAGCTTCGACGAGGTGTGGCGCGGGTATCGGCGCGAGGCTCTCGCCGGAGTGCTGATGTCAGTTGTCGCTAGCCAGATTGTGCAACGAACTGACCGAGGAGACGCCATGTTCACGGCAATGGCTACGCGTCACGTACGTCACGCTCTTGACATGGACTCGCTATCGCTTCTCTAGATACCGTGTGTTCATGACGGCAACTGTGCAAGATGTGGTGCTCATCTATGACGGTGAATGTGGGTTCTGTCGTCTGTGGGTTCGTCGACTGCGGAGACTCGTACGCCGTGCACCGCAATGTGTGCCGTTTCAAGATGCACCGCTCGAACAACTCGGACTGACGCGTGAAGTGTGTTCCGTCGCCGTTCAGTATGTCGATAAGCGTGGGCGAGTGAGCGCCGGGTCTGATGCAGTGGCGCGACTGTTCATCGATGCCGGCTCTCTATGGTTCGTGCTGGGTTGGTTGATGTTGCTGCCAGGTGCGAGACAAATCGCTCAGTCGAGTTATCGCTGGGTGGCACGTAATCGCCACCGTTTTAAGGGCGCCCCGACAGCGGACTGACCGCTGCGACAAATGATTCGCCGGCAAACTCATTCAGCTCGGCGATGAGGTCATCACGGGAATTGGTGTCGCCGTCGCACAGCGCATGCTTGGTGCTTAGCGACAAGTGGCTCGCGTGAACGATGTCGGCATATCGGGCGTGTGGTCTTCCGCTCACGAGTCGTAGCGCGGTGGTCAGAGTCGCGATGGGGGCCGTGTCATATGTCGCCAGCATTGCCACTCGTTCGCCTTTCGACAGTGTGCGCGCATATGACGCCGCGTCAATTCTTCGCAAGAGATACGGTGAGAAACGAAGGTCGTATCGCTGCTGAAGCTCGATACGACGCCAATCATCGCTCGACGTCTGACCTCTGCACAGGGACGCCCCACAAGAACACGGAAACTGGTCGTAGTCGCTTCCATCTGTGGTGCCGTAGTCGAATGTCAACACCTCACCTGGTGTGATGTCGCGCCACGCGACGATCTGTGTGGCATTACGCGGACCACAATTCGGATCGCAACTGTGGTTCACAGCATCTCCGGGTTCACGTTCTGGCGGGCCCACGATGTACAAGTTGTCGTCCACTTGGATGGAGCGCTCGCGGCGCGTCGCAGGCATGGCATCAAAGCCACGGCGATCACATGCATCACCGCCGAAAGTTGCAACGACAGTTCCGCGCGGAATTGGCTGAACTGCACGACTGCCCCAACCAACTTCGCCCATGGGCTCGGCACGCGCGAGCGGTGTCAATCTGTTGAACTGCAGGGTCATGAAAGAAAACGAGCCCCAACTCCGCCGGCTTTCGTGCGCCGTACGGTATCGGCGATTCTGCAGCGTGACAATGCCAACGGGTCGCGAGCGCCATTGCCGGCAGAAGAAAGTGCTTGTCGTGGGGCTGAGGTGTCAGTAGCCTGACCACGACGCATTAAGAGTGACCGTCAGGTCCGGCAACCGGGGTTTCAGCCGCACGGTGCCAGCCCACGAAAGTGGGGATGTGGTCTCGCAGTAGCGGGGCAACAGGCCTGAAGTTCTTTCTTCTTACGTTGAATTCAGCACGAGTTGACAGCTGCATCAATGCACAGGAAGGAGATGACGATGACGACACCAAGTTTCGGTGTTCCCTACGCGCCACCTCACCCTGGTGCTCCTTACCCAGCGACAGGGGCATGGAATACATCGCAGTCGGCGGGTCATCGCCAGTTCCACACCTTTGCAATCGACCGTCCTTTTTCACTCGATGGTGGAGCTGCACTTCGTGACGTCACAATCGCCTTCGAGACCTGGGGAACGTTGAATGCCGACGCGAGCAATGCAGTTCTGGTGTGTCATGCGTGGACTGGAGATAGTCATGTGGCGGGTCCCGCCGGAGAGGGACACCCCACCCCAGGTTGGTGGGAAGGTGTCATTGGGCCAGGCGGATTCATCGACACGAATGAGCTCTTTGTCGTATGCGCGAATGTTCTCGGTGGCTGCCAGGGCTCAACAGGGCCAGCATCGCCCCACCCAGTCGACGGAAAACCGTATGGACTTCGATTCCCAGTGATCACAATTCGCGACATGGTGCGCGCCCAAGTGCACCTCGCTGATCATCTCGGTGTTCGCCGTTGGCGAAGTGTGATCGGTGGATCGATGGGCGGTATGCAAGCGCTCGAGTGGGCGGTGACCTACCCCGAGCGTGTGGCGTCGGTTGTTCCCATCGCCACGTGTATCGAGTCGAGCGCTCAGCAGATTGCATGGGGAGCCATTGGTCGACGTGCGTTACAGATGGACCCAGCATGGAATGGCGGCGCGTATTACGACGCAGCACCCGACGAAGGCCCATGGCGAGGGCTCGCCGTAGCGCGAATGATTGCGCAGGTCACGTTCCGCACAGACAACGCCTTCAACGAACGTTTTGGTCGTGACCTGTCAGAAGCAAACATCCACGACGATGGCTTGCATTTCTTCGACCGGTTCGAAGTTGAGCGCTACCTCGATCATCATGGCGACAAGTTGGTGCGGCGATTCGATGCCAACAGTTATCTCTTCATTGGCAAAGCGATGGATTTGCATGACGTGGGCCGCAGCCGTGGCGGTGCTACCAACGCAATGAAGCGAATCACGTCACCAGTACTCACCATCGGCATTGACAGCGACATCTTGTATCCCGCTTATCAGCAGCAGACTCTGCACGGTCTTGTGTCTGGCAATGACCCACGCACTCGGTACGTCGAGATTTCGAGCCCTGAAGGTCATGACGCCTTTCTCATTGACAGTCATGCCGTCGGTCGCGAGATCAAGTCGTTTCTGTCACAAGTTTGAGTCGGCAACTATGCGCCGGTGTGGCGACTGTGAGCGACCAACTCGTCGAGTCGGGCTGCGGCCGGGCTTGAGGCAGGAACCCGCAGAGCAAGTAGTTGCTCGTTTCGAAGTAGAAACATGCGGGAATGTTTCGGCCCGACCGTCATGGTCTCGACGACGCGCCATTCTTTTGCAATGTTGCGGTGGCCGAAACCGCGGGGGACAAGTGCAATTGAATCGTTTCCAGTGATGGTGCATCGAACTTCGCGCCACCGCGACGGCGAGCCACCCCGCTCATTCAATATTTGAACGCGACAAACGAACTTTGTGCCGTCTTTACTGCTCCAATGTGGGTCGCGGGAACGGACGAGCCATGCCAGGCCACCGAGAAGGGCGACAAACGCCACACTTGTCAAGGCGTTCAGCATGTCCCCATGATTCCATGTCGCTGGATGCATTCACATGCTCCGGGAATGTCCTGGAAGCCGGAATGGGCCGCCCAAACATGGGACAATAAGAAGGTGCTAGCGGCAAATCTTCTTGTCAATGTGATTGCGGTCGGGCTTATCGTCATCGGAATTGTTCTGTTGTGGGTGACGTTTTCGTACTGGAACAGCGCTACACCGGACCACGCAGCGCTCGCAACGCTGGAGATCATGGAAGATCGCAAGTTCGGTCGTGCAGACGACAACAAGCGTGTCGACATGCTGAACAAAGTGCGACCTTCAGGTGAGGCCCCCAAGGAACGTATCGAAGAGCCGCCTGTTCTGCGTCGAGAACCTCGGCGCACGAGGTCGGCAAGTGAAGACAGCAAAATTGAAGATCGACCTCGGGAGACAAAACCGAGTGGACCGATTGATCCATTGTTGTCGCGGCATGCAGATGGAGGGAAGTAAGAAATGGGACAGTTTGACGCCAATGAATTGATTGCTCGTTTCAAAGATCGGGCTGCAGCAGTGAAGAAGCGGCCCTTGCCTCCGGTCGCAGGGGAGGAGCGCACCTTGTTCATCCAGCAAGCCCAAGTTGACTTCCAGGACTTCGCCATTATCGGTGACGCGACAGCAGTAATTGAAGACGGCGTGTTGGTGTTGCGCATCGATATGCGACCACAGTCGAAGTGACATCGCCACTGGTGCAAGCGCGCCACAACTTGCGAGGACGCGAAGACATCTATGTGATTGCCGGTGCAACGGCAGTGTTCGCGTGGAGCATCGGGCCATTGATGACTCGAGCTTTGTCGGTGTCCCTGCCCGCCCTCATTTTTTGGCGGATGCTTGTTGCGATTCCACTCATGACCGGAATCGCGTATGCGACAGGTGGAGGGCTTGACAAAGCCATCTTGAAGCGCGCTGCGCTTCCGTCGATCTTCTTTGCAACCTCAATGATCGTTGGTTTCGGGGCTGTGCGCGAAACATCCATCGCGAACGCCACAGTCATCACCACGATTCAGCCCGTCATCGTGATGTTCATCGCACCAAAGCTCTTCGGTGAGCGATTGCACGCTCGGCAAATCGGCCTTTCAGTCATCACATTTGTCGGTGTTCTGATGGTGGTTCTTGCTGCCGCAGACACCAGCGGCGCCACCTTTTACGGCGACATTCTTGCTCTCATGAACACGCTGTTGTGGACCACGTACTTTCTTATGTCGAAGCGTCAGCGGAACGACAATGTTCATTCATGGTCATTTCTCGCTGCGGTGTTCTTGTGGTCGTCAGTGATTTCAATACCTTGGGCGCTGTGGGCAGCAGATGACATCGGAGGGATGAAGTCAATTGACTGGGTGTGGATCGTGGGCATGGCGCTTTTGCCCGGCGTTGTTGGCCACGGACTTATGACGTGGGCGTCAAAGTCTCTTGATGTGTCGCTCGCTTCTCTTCTTGGTCTTATGAGTCCGGTCATCTCGTCGATTGGTGCGTGGTTCGTCTACGACCAAGCACTTGGCATCACGCAGCTCGTCGGTGGAGTGCTTGTTCTCGGGTCCCTTGCCCTCATTGTGCGCTTGAACAGGGCGACAGCACGGGTAGAGACGGCTGCCTTGTTGTCTCCTCCGCCCGACCCGTTGGTATCCTGACGGCGCACGCGGACGTGGCTCAGTTGGTAGAGCATCACCTTGCCAAGGTGAGGGTCGCGGGTTCGAATCCCGTCGTCCGCTCCAATTTTCCTTTTGTGATGCCGATCCTCAGTCCTGAGTCGCAATGGCTCGTGCAGGCAGGTATCTGAGTGCTGCGAGCGAACCGAAGAGTGCCACCACTGACACAGTCAGGCATGCAGTTCCAAAGCCAGTCATGAATGAGTCGCTGACCGCGGAAAGAACGCTCTGACGAACAGCTTCTGGAGACTGCATCGCGACGAAGTACGCAGCTCCGACGGACTCCTCAGCGGCCGACAGAGCCGCGGCCGGTACTGCTTCGATGAGACCTGGTATCGCCTCAAATCTCTCGATCAGTCGAGGTGAATACAGACTGACGAAGATCGAACCTGTGATTGCGACACCGAGTGTTCCGCCAACTTCACGTGACACGTCGTTGACAGCTGATCCGACCCCAGCTTTGTCGCGGGGGAGCGACCCCATCACAGCATCGGTGCTTGGTGATGTGACGAGCGACAGGCCACACGCCATGAACAACATTGCGACAACGACCCGTCCGAAGTACGAGGCGTCGGCATCGAAACTGCTTGCAAGTGCGAAGCCGATGGACATACTTAATAGTCCTGCGGCAACGACACGTTTGGTGCCGATACGTAGCGCGAGTCGTGCAGCAATTGGTGCGGTGATGCCTGCGCCCACCGCAAACGGAAGTGTGCGAACGCCTGATTCAAGCGGGTCATAACCACGCACAAATTGGAAATACTGCGTGACGAGGAATGTAAAGCCGAAGAGGGAAAGAAACGCAATTCCGATGGACGAAGTAGCTGCACTAAAGCGCGCATTCTTGAAGAACTGAAGTTCAAGCAATGGATGCTCGCGGCTCAACTCATACTTGATGAACGCTGCTACTAGTAGTGCGGTCAGGGCGAACCCTGCATTTGATGCAATGCTGCCCCATCCCCAATGTGGAGATTCAATCACTGTGTAGACCAATGCACCGACTGCGGCCACGGATAAGAACATGCCGGCAAAGTCGAATGAGCCGTGAGTCGTGTCACGTGATTCTGGGACGAGAAAGTGCCCTGCCACAATCGCGATACCAACGATGGGAACATTGATGAGGAACACCGAGCCCCACCAGAAGTGTTCCAAGAGAAACCCTCCTGCAACCGGTCCGAATGCGACTGCCATTCCAGACACCGCGGACCACAGACCGATTGCCTTGGCGCGCTCGATGGGGTCAACAAAAAGGTTGGTGATGATGGCGAGTGTTGCCGGAAAGACCAACGCGGAACCGACGCCCATTGCGCCACGCCAAAAGATGAGCTGTGAACTGGTCTCAGCAAACGCGGCTGCAGCACTGAACGCAGCGAAAAGAACGAGTCCGATTTGAAGGCAACGTTTGCGACCGAGTCGGTCGCCAATGCCGCCACCTGCAAGCAATAGTCCGGCGAATACCAATGCGTACGAATCAACGATCCATTGCAACGCAGTGGTTGACGCATTGAGTTCTTGTTGAAGTGTGGGAAGTGCCACATTGATGATGAGATTGTCCACGACCACCATGAAGACGCTTGCGCTGAGGACAAGAAGCACCCACCAACGACGTTCGTAGGCGCGGGAGTGAGAGGTCAGCGGTAGATGTGTGGTGCTCATACTTGACAGTGTCTATCCGACATACTTGACATTGTCAAGTATGCTGAGACTATGGATGTCCGTAGACAAGTCCTCGATGCGGCAATTGGGATCTGCGCTTCTGCAGGACCAGACGCCGTTTCCATGCGGGATGTCGCCAGGCGTTCTGGGGTCAGTCATCAAGCCCCGTATCACCACTTCGGCGATCGTGCCGGAATCTTCGCCGCCATCTCTGAAGAAGGTTTCGGAAAGCTCGCGGATGCAATGGATCTGGCGCTGCAGCGTGGCGGTAGCCCTGCGCGTTCCTGTCTCGAGGTGTACTTGCACATCGCACGCGATCATCTGGGTCATTTTCGCGTGATGTTCAGAAGCGACATCTGTGGAACGTCAACGAATGAACACACACGGGCCGAAGCAGACCGGGCATATGCGGCGCTTGAAAAAATGGTGGAGTTGACTCTTGGTCGGCGAGCAGACGATAGGGAAATGACGACCTGGGCCTCGATGATGTGGTCACTTGCACACGGATTTTCGGCCCTACTCATTGATGGTCCGCTGGCCGCAAAGTTGCCAAGTGGTCTTCTTGTTGAACAGCACATCGCTGAGTTCGTGACCTTGGCAACCGAGATGGTGGAGAACCAGGCAAAGTTGTTGCTCCTCGTGTGAGGAGCCAGGCAAAGGGAATTACCGATATTCGGAAACATCTCTGGCGATGATGGATGGTGTGGCGATATCGGTGTCACCGAATTATCGGTGCACAAGTTGATGTACGAGTTGAGCAAGTCAGCCTCAGCATGGAATGCGCGGAAAAACAAGACTCTCAAATACTCCACCTCCGCGGGGGGGGGTGCTCCTATGAGTGAAGGTAACGAGAACGGAAAGATGTGTTGTCAGTTAACGGGTGATGTTTGTCATTCGAGTTCGTCTGTAGTAACACGCCGCATTAAATCGAGCATTGGTCTTTGGTCAAGAAGACAACGTCTATAGCTTGTCAACAACGGCCTTGTATTGACCCAATAGTCGCGACGCTTGTCCGTGCACTTCGGCGCCAGCAACACCTGTGGGGTAGCGATCCTCGAGCGTTCGTCGAATGCCATCGCGCCACGACACCTTGCACGGCCCCGTGAGGCTAAGTCGCTTGGTGTTGTCGGCAACGGACCCGCGCAGTGTGTTTGGCATGGGTTTCACTTGCATGTTGGGGGTTTTGCCTGTGAGTTCACCGATGTAACGGCACCACTCTTCGACGGTCGGTGTTTCGTCACCTCCCCAGTTCACCACCGTTGCCGGAACGCTGGCCGCCTTCAACAATGCCTCTACCTGGTCGTTGATGTCGTCTTGATGGATGATGCTGTACGGAGCCGGGTCCCATCGAGCGATGATGGGTTGGTCGGCCACCATCCAATCCATCTGATACGTCGGCAACCCGCCGTTTGGGCCGTATGAAGCGTTCATCCGCGCAACGGTCACAGGCAGGTTGAATGCACGAGCGCAGTAACGAGCCACTGCTTCTTCGGAAATCTTTGAGATGGAATACGTGGGGGACATCACGTAGTTGACGTCGCCCAACGGGTCGGTTTCACGGAATGCGTGCCACGGATCATCAACCGGCTTGTACACCGATTGTGTCGACATGATGAGCGCGGCTTTTGCTTTGCGGCAGTGCTGTAACAACAAACCTGTGCCTTCAGCGTTCACAGTGAGCGCCCAGTCGTAGTCAAGCCCTTCCACTTTGAACGCAGCTAGGTGCAGTACGTATGTGAAGTCATCGGGCAGTGATGAGTAGTCACCAATCGCAAGGTCGATGACACGTGTGGTGACGCCGAGCGCATCGACCTTTTCTCGCGAGCCAGGCTCTGAGAAGCGGGCGACGCCCCACACCTCGTTGTTCTGCGCCAAGTACTGCGTCATCGGAAATGCGATTTGCCCAGCTGGCCCGGTGATGAGGATTCTTTCTCCCTGCAACATGGAGCCCCCTTTCCTCTGGCACAGCCTGCCTTCCTAGGGTGGGGGAATGAAAATTGGCGTTCAACTCCATCCCCAAGCCACATCCGTCAAAGAGATGCGCACCGCATGGCGGGCCCTCGACGCGATGGGCGTCGACAGCATCTGGGTGTGGGATCACTTCTATCCGTTGTACGGAGACCCTGAGGCAACTCACTTCGAGGCCTACACGTTGCTTGCAGCGATGGCCGCCGACACATGCCATTCCAAGATCGGTGCCTTAGTGACGTGCTACTCCTACCGCAACCCGCACCTTCTCGCAGACATGTCACGCACCATTGACCACATCAGTGATGGACGCTTCATCCTCGGGCTTGGGTCAGGTTGGTTCGAACGTGATTACAGCGAATATGACTTTCACTTTGGTACCGCGCCAGAGCGACTCAAGATTCTCGAACAGGGTTTGCCGGTCATCAAAGAGCGACTGTCAAAGTTGAACCCAGGTCCCGTGAGTGGTCATATTCCTCTGATGATTGGGGGAAGCGGAGAGAAGGTGACTCTGCGTCTTGTCGCGCAACACGCCGACTTGTTGAACACTTTCGGACCTGTTGATGAGTTCCGTCACAAGAATGAAGTGCTGAACAACTGGTGTGCGAAGGTCGGGCGTAACCCCGCTGACATCGAGCGCACTGTTGCAATCGAACCTGATGATTTGGTGAATGCGTCGGCGTATGCAGAGGCAGGCGCGGATCATCTCCTCGTGATGATGGGCGCCCCATGGAGCTTCGAGTCCATTGAGCGAGCGTTAGCGGCGCGCTGACCGTTTCTCAGCCAGCCACTAAGACAGCGAACTGATTGGAGGCCGTTCCTTTAAGTTGAGCGGCTGGTTCACCCCATTTGGCCGGTGCAGCGTGAGAATCGATTCGGCAAAGGTGGAACCTGCTCCAGCACGAGCGAGGACAGTTGCAAGCACTTCAGCAGCCTGCACGCCGAGCGACTGCAACGGCTGATTGCGATGATGTCGAACACCAAGGTCGACTTGTGTGATTGCCTTAGCGCCGTACTTCTCGGCAATGTCAATGAGCATTGCAATCTCGACACCCCATCCCTGGACAAAAGGAATGTCTGCGATGGCAGATCGCCTCACCGCGTACTCACCTGCAAGCGGTTGATGCAGGTCGGCGATTTCTGGGTAATACAGCGACAGAAGCGGGCGAGCAACAAGCTCGGTCGTGCGTCCGCCACCGCCGGCTTCGGTTGGTCGGTAGTAGTGGGCTTTCACGATGGCGATGTCGTCATCAAGCAACAGAGGTGCAACGAGCCTCGTCACCCAATCTGGCTCGAAACTGGTGACATCGGCATCGCACCACACGACGATGTCGGCAGAGCTTGCTACCAAAGTGGCCCATAGGGCATTTCCTTTGCCACGCCCATCGCCATGTTTTTCATGTATCTGGGAAATGGGAATGACTGTTGCACCAGTGGCTCGAGCGACATCGGCGGAACCATCGGTGGAACGATCATCAAGAACAATGAGTTCATCGACGAGCCCATATTCGCCGCATAATGCATGTTTGGCGCGGGCGACGATGGTGCCGACGGTGATTGCTTCATCGCGGCACGGGATGCAGAGAGCAATGGTTCGCCCGTGCTTGCTGGCGATGGCCTTATCCAGGCTCCAGTCACGTAGGGGGAATTCCTTGGTCACCACGCACTACGGTACCGGTTCGTGTTCTTGTACGGCGTGGTCAATGCATCTCCAGACTCCCTGAACATCGACTCCATTGTGTCGGACGAGGTGAGTGCCCGTCGTCGAGCTGAACAACTTCTGGCAGACGGTGCAGATGCCTTCGATGTCGGTGGGCAGGGTTCCACTGACGCTGCTCACGTGGTGTCATGGGAAAAAGAGTGGAGTCGCCTCGAACACGTCATTCCGGTTCTCGCAAGTTTCGACGTGCCCGTCAGTGTCGACACATGGCGACCAGAGACCGCAAGACGTGCGTTCGAGGCTGGTGCAACTGTGTTGAACGCTGCCAATGGAATGCAGTCTGATGACATGTGGGAAGTTGCTGCTCATTACGAAGTGCCAGTGGTCATTCCATTTCTTTCTGGTCCGAACCCACGTGAGATGCAGATGGTGCGAACCGATCCCATCGGAACGATGATTGCGTTCTTTGAAGCGCGACTAACTGAAGCAGCTCGATTTGGGAAACGTGATGATTGTGTTATCGACCCCGGCACCGGATTCGCTCCGTCGAACTGGCCGTGGGAGGAGCGTTATGGGTATCAGAAGCACGTGTATTCGAACATGGATGAGTTGCGTGTTTTTGGTTTGCCGTTGTACATCGCGTTGCCGTGGAAGGAAACGGCCCAGCACGACGAACTGCTGGAAATCATCTGCCGCAAGGGGCCTGAGTTTGGGCGCGCTCACTACCCGGCCAAAGTTCGTCGGTTCGAGCAAGCAGTCGCTGGCGCCTAACGTTCACACGAAGAGGGGGGCACATGCTCACACCACATGACGACTATCCGATTCATCAGACTCCATTGCCGATGGCTCACACCTTGTCGGGCAGCCAGAGCCACTATGACCGCTATTGGTTCAACGGATATCCAAGCGATGGCTCGTTCTTTTTCGCGGTGGCCATGGGTCATTATCCGAACCGTGGGGTCATAGACGGTGCGTTGTCCGTGGTTGTTGATGGCGTGCAACATTCGGTGTACGTGTCTGGTCGAATGCCACTCGATCGGGCCACGAGCATCGGACCCATGCGTATTGAAGTGGTGGAGCCACTTCGCACCATTCGCGTCGTCGTCGACGAGAATGACCATGGAGTGTCGGGCGACATCACCTTCCACGCGTCGACATTCGCGGTTGAAGAACCACGGCAGACGACTGCACGCGAAGGTCGAGTGCAGATGGACTCGACGCGACTCACCCAGTGGGGTCGATGGTCTGGTTGGTTGAAGGTGAATGGTCGACGTATCGACCTTGACCCGACCACCACATATGCAACGCGGGATCGTTCATGGGGAGAGCGAGCCGTCAGCGGATTATCGCCAGTGAACGCCGCGCCGGTGATGCCACAAATTGCGTTCATGTGGGCGCCCCTTCATTTCTCGTCGTTCTGCCTGCATGCAATGGCCTTCGAACGCGGTGACGGTTACCGATGGATGGAAGCTGCGCGTTATGTCCCGCACCTGCCAACAGCCGATGCTCCGACGTGGGGAGAAGATCCGTCAGAGCACCTGAACGGTTTTGGCATTGATCTCACCTGGAAACGTGGCACACGTGAGATGAGCACTGCTCGGTTGAACATGAATCGCTTAGACGGCTCTCCCATAGAAGTTGAATTCGAGCCAATCTTTTCATTTCGTATGCGCGGTATTGGGTATCACCATCCCGAGTTTGGGCATGGCTCGGTGCACGGTGAGTTACGTATCGGCGGGGAAGAGTTGCATCTAGACACTCTCGACCCACGTGACTACACCATGATTCACGTTCAGACCTTGAGCCGATTGAAGTCGAATGTGGGCGAGGGCATGGGAGTGCTTGAGCAGCTGTTCATCGGTGATCATCGACCGACTGGCCTTGCGGGCCTCGTCGACGGGTTTGGCGCATGACACGTCATCTTCCGTCAGTCTTCGAATCACCTCGAGACTTTCAGGAAGTGGTGCGGCGATTCGAACAAGTGTGTCGTCGTGCTCCGTTCATCGGCAGCGGGGCAACTGTGGAGAAGGGCATTGAATATGCGCATGGCATCGCTGACTACAGCATCCGTCTTGCTGCAAGCGACGACACGTCACGGCCACATCTGATGCGCACGTCCGGGGTCGTCTCGCATGACGACCCTGCATCGCCTACTGCAGTGTTTCGCCGAAATGGTCTCGACAACCCAGATAACGACTATCTGATCTGCTCGCTTGACGCTGATCATGAATACGTTGTGTCGGGCATACGCGGGTCGACGTGCGAGTTGAATTTGCAATTGCTCGACGGCAACTACAGCGACCGGGTGGATGCCTTCGCCATGAACAAGGGCATAATGCCGTCGCGCAATTTGCCAGTGAAGTCAGATGGCACGTTCGAGGTGCTTCTTACCCGACGTTCATCGTCATCTGCAGATGTGCTCACGATGCCTGCTGACACTCGCGCCATCATCGTTCGGCAGAGCTACGCCAACTGGGCGCATGAGGCGGCAGGTGCAGTACGAGTGACGCGTGTGGGGGTTTCCTCGCCAGACGATGTGAACATCGATGAGGCGTTCTGGTCGCGGGCGACCACGTACTTCAAGAACACCATGTCTGTGTGGCTGCAGTTCGGCCCGGGTGTTCAGGCGCTCGTTGCGCCAGCAGCAGGGCCGAAGTCGCTTCCGTACAACGCGGTGCGACTGCCTCGTCGAACACCAGGCGGCTTTCCTGACCAGTTTTCGATGTCAGCGCGATTTGCTGTTCGCGACGATGAGGAAGTTGTCATCACCATGCATCCAAGCGCTGCTGCGTATCACGCCATTCAGTTGGGTGATTACTGGTTCACGTCGTTGCCCTATGTGCACAGACAGAGCAGTTTGAACGGGGCGCAATATCGGATGTCAACTGATGGCTCGGTATCCGTGGTTATTTCCAAGACTGACCCAGGCATTCACAACTGGCTCGATACGTGTGGCTTGGGTGAGGGCTATGTCTTTGTACGTTGGCAAGGGTTGCCAGATGGCATCGAGCCGCCCGAACCCACTATCGCGGTGGTTCCCGCTGGGCAGTCATTGCAGCGCGAACTTGGTGGTGGGCCTGTTAGCAGCGCCAACGGCGACATCAACGGGCGCGATATGGCTAGCCGAGTGAAGGCGTTCGCACAGCGAGAACACGCTGCTCGGCGCGCTGATTGGGCCTGAGTTCCAGTTGGAGAAATCGTGATGCTGCGTCACACGAGGCGACGAAAGGTCACGTTGATGCGAGGTGCGCGGACCTTTCGCTGACGAGGCACCTGGTGAACCCACTTGTGTTGGGTGGCGCCACTCATGAGAAGTAGTGAACCACTTGTTAAGTCGACGTTCACCGTTTCCTTGGTCTCGCGATGGCGCAGATCAAACCTTCGAACTGCACCGAAGCTGACTGACGCAATCACCGGTTCACGACCATTCTCGGGTTCGTCATCGGCGTGCCATCCGAGTGCATCATCGCCGTTTCGATACAGGTTGACCAATGCAGAGTTGAAGTGGTGACCAGTGTCTTGTTCCACGAGGACGCGAAGATTCTCGAGCACAGGTGTAAACCGATGGGCGATGCGAGATGTACCTGAGTACACGTAGGGGCGACCATCGGAGTTCATCCACGCAGAGAGCCGAGGTTCATTCACCTTGCGTCCAAAGACTGTGAGCTCAACTGACTCCCAGGGTGTGGTGGTTTCGATGTCGGAGAACATCTGCATGTCTGATGTCGAATCGAGAAAGTCGGGGGTGAAAACAGCACTGCCGTCATACGGGAGAAGTTCGCCAGACCCGAAGAGCACGTTGGAGATTTCGCGCAATCAGGCGTCTAGGAGGCTCCGCAACATCCATGCGGTCTTTTCGTGGACTTGCATCCGCTGGGTCAGCAAATCAGCGGATGGCTCGTCGGCCGCTTTTTCCACGACAGGAAAGATAGAGCGTGCCGTGCGAACAATGGCCTCTTGGCCGTCAACAAGTCGTCTAATCATCTCCGTTGCCTTCGGAGCGTCATTGTCTTCTGTTATCGAGGAGAGCTCAGCAAATTCTCTATACGTACCGGGCGCGGGGGCACCGAGTGCTCTGATTCGTTCTGCAATGAGATCAACAGCAAGGGCCAATTCGTTGTACTGCGCTTCAAACATGAGATGGAGTGTTTGAAACATGGGCCCAGTGACATTCCAGTGGTAATTGTGCGTCTTTAGATACAAGGTGTATGTGTCCGCAAGAAGATGTGATAATCCGTTAACAATCTCACGTCTATCCGTTTCCGAGATTCCAATGTTGACACTTGATGAACTCATGGTCTTGCTCCTTGCATTACTTTCTTTGACAACCGAGATTACGCACGATTTATTCCCTTGCTACTCCGTCGATCGGCGAGGAAGGGGTACTTGGCCCGAACCTCGCGCACACGGTCTGCTGAGACATCGGCGCTGATGGTGCATTCGTGTTCGTCGGCGCTTGCCAGTTCCTCGCCGAGAGGAGAAAAGATTCGGCTGGCCCCACCGTAGGAGAGTCCTCCGCCCTCACCGGTGCGATTGCAACCAACCACGTATGACTGGTTTTCTATTGCGCGGGCTTTCAGCAAAGCCAACCAATGTTCTTGCCGTGCGAGTGGCCAGTTGGCAGGCACCACGTATACGTCTGTGTGTGGGGCGAGCCCCCAGAACTCGTCGGCAAAGCGAAGGTCGTAGCACACGAAGAGCGTGACGCGAAGGCCTGACACATTCAACGTCACGTGTGTAGAGCCGGGTCGAAAATGATGGTGCTCATTTCCATAGGTGAACGGATGAATCTTGCGATACCGGTGCTGGTTTCCCTCTGGGTCGGCAACGACAAATGAGTTGTATGGCCTCGGGTCATCGTCGGCAAGCTCTGGACAACTTCCGCCAATCCACACTCCATGACGTGTTGCTTGAGCAGCAAGAAATGCACTTGAGGGACCACCTGTTGGCTCGCCGATTGTTGGGTCGTCTACGACAAAGCCAGTCGAGAACATCTCAGGAAGCACGATGAAGGTGGCTCCATCGCTTACCGCTTGAGCAATGAGTGTCTCAAGGTGCGCGAAGTTTGCCTCACGATCTGCCCACGCGATGTCATACTGGAGCGCAGCAATCTTCATGCGACACCAACACAAAGTCGCTCGACTGCACGCTCGAGAAGGTCAAACGTCTTACAGAACGCGAACCGCACCAAGTGGCGACCCTCATGGGCGTGTTCAGGTGAGTAGAAAACGCCGTTTGGTATGGCAACCACTCCGTGAGTAGGTGGGAGGCGTCGACAGAAGGCGAGGCCATCACCGTCTGGGTCGACCGGTCGAATGTCTGCGGTGACGAAGTAGGTGCCTTCGGGCTTGTACGTGGTGAACCCAGCCTTCTCAAGACCAGTCAGCAACACGTCGCGTTTTTGTCTCAAGTCTTCGGAGATCTCCGCGAAGTAGGAATCGGGAAGGGAAAGGCCTACTGCAATGGCGGGTTGGAACGGGGCACCATTCACATAGGTAAGGAACTGTTTTGCGGTGCGTACCGCAGTGAGAAGTGGTGACGGCGCGCAGGCCCATCCGATCTTCCATCCAGTGGTGTTGAAGGTCTTGCCGCCAGATGAGACAGTGATGGTTCGCTCTCGCATGCCGTCGAGTGTGGCAATGGGAATGTGATGTGCATCGTCGAAGATGAGATGTTCGTACACCTCGTCACTGATGACAACCAAGTCATGTTCTCGTGCAAGTGACGCGATGGTCTCCAACTCCGCACGAGTGAACACCGTTCCGGTGGGGTTGTGCGGTGTGTTCAGCAAGATCGCACGGGTTCGCGGACTGATGGCGTTACGAAGTTCGCTCGTGTCAAAGATGTAGCGACCATCATTCTGTGGGCGAAGCAACACAGGCACCGCTCGAGCACGAGCCATCGCAATGCAAGCCATGTAACTGTCGTACATCGGTTCGAACACGACCACTTCGTCGCCGTCGTTCAGAAGGCCGAGCAGAGCACCCGCGAGTGCTTCTGTTGCGCCTGCTGTAACGAGTACCTCGGTGTCTGAGTCGTAGGTGAGGTTCCAGAACCGCATCTGATGCTGAGCGATGGCTTCGCGCAGGTCACTCATGCCAATACCCGGTGGGTACTGGTTGTTCCCAGAGCGAATTTCCGCAACGGCGCGGTCGAGCACTTCTCGCGGCCCGTCGTAGTTGGGGAAACCTTGTCCGAGGTTGATCGCACCGGTCGCTGCAGCTAGTGCGGACATCTCGGAAAAGATGGTGGTGCCAAACCCCTTGAGAACGTCAGCGGTGTGGGGCGACTCGGACACATCTCAAGCGTATTCGGCGCTTAGTGCTCAGTAGTGTTCGCGATATGGGTCGAATTGAGGGAAAAGTTGCGGTCGTCACGGGTGGTGCCGACGGCATTGGTGCCGGAATCGTGCGCCGGTTTGCCGAAGAGGGCGCTCGTGTTCTACTTGCGGACATCGACGCTGAACAGGGCGAAGCACTTGCCTCGTCACTTTCCGGTGTCGAGTTCATGCGCGTCGACGTGTGTCGACGTGAAGACAATGAGGCGATGGTCGCGCGAGCCGTTGAGCAGTTCGGTGCCGTCGACATCCTGGTGAACAATGCGTGGGGTGGTGGCACCATGACGCGTGTTGAATTGAAGTCGCCAGAGTCTTTGCAACACGGCTTTGACATGACCTTTTACGCCGCCTATTGGTCGATGCGCGCTGCGTTCACGCACATGAAGGCGCGAGGCTGGGGCCGCGTCGTCAACATGTGTTCACTGAATGGTGTCAATGCTCACATCGGCACTCTCGAGTACAACGTCGGCAAAGAAGCACTGCGAACGCTCACGCGTACAGCGGCTCGCGAGTGGGCCCCCACTGGTGTCACTGTTAACGCGGTGTGTCCCGGTGCCAAGAGCGCGGCCTTCCGACGCATCATGTCTCAGAACCCTGAGATGGAAAAGATGGCCGATGCTGGAAACCCCATGGGTCGCATCGGAGACCCATATGACGACATCGCGCCCGTGGTGTTGTTCTTGGCGAGCGATGACTGTCGCTACGTGACTGGCAACACGTTGTTCGTTGACGGTGGGTCGCACATCAACGGTTACCCGTGGGCACCTGCGCTTCCTGATGCGTGAGGGGTGAGCGTCACTCGAACTGTCGATTCAGGCTTGCCAACCAGAGAAGGCATCAATCATTGCCTTCACATCTCCGAGTGGATACAGAATCGGACACGTTGCACCGTCGCGCATGTATTCGCGAACCTTGGCGCGTGCGTCGTCTGGTGTGCCAGACGCCGTGAGCATCTGCACGATTTCATCAGGTACCAACTTTGAGGCAGCTTCCACTTGTTCATGTGTTGCAGGCCAGGTGAGCACTTCGCCGACCTTGTCGAGCAAGGAATGTGGAACACCAGAAGCCTTCATGATGTGGGGCTGTTGTCCGAGGTACTGAGTGACCATGAGTCGTGCCATATCGAGCGCTGTTTTTCGATCTTCGTGCACTGAGCACACCACCAGTTGTGGTCGGTCGATGTCTTCCCACTTGCGTCCTGCTCGCTCGGCACCTTTTGCAAGGTGCTCGATTGCGGTCTTGTTGTAGTCGGGCGACACGAGGTAATTGAGAACGACTCCATCTGCGATTTCGCCCGCTAACTCCATCATCTGCATGCCGGTTGCGCCAAGGTAGATGGGAACATCTTTCGCACGTCGGTCTTGATACACGTAGTCCAACTCGACTCCATCGAGCTGCACGAACTCACCTTGGAAGGTGACCGTTTCATTGTGAAGCAGAGCGCGAACTGCGGTGATGATCTCACGCATCGCACGAATCGGCTTGGCGCGGCTGATGCCCACTTTCTCCGCGAGCGGATCCCACCATGCACCGATACCGAGAATCACGCGACCAGGTGCGAGGTCATCGAGTGTGCTGAAAGTGGCGGCGAGCCGGGCAGGGTTGCGTGTCCAACAATCGACGACGCCAGAGCCGATCTTGATGGTGTCGGTGACGGAAGCAAATGCAGACATCGGCACGATCGCGTCACGTACGAGACGACTATCTGCTTGCCACACGGCTTCGAAGCCTTTTGCTTCGGCGTACTTGGTGTACTCCATGCCCTCGCGAATGGGGTGTGCGTCTTGCAGATAAATGGCAGCAGGTGATGTCATGGCGTCTCCGTGTCGGTCAGTCGTCGTTCGAATTCTTCGGCTTCATCGGCAATGTGGTGCGCCATTGTCCGTCGCTTTGACGAAGCGCTTCAGCCACTGCAGGTGCGGTAGGAACCAGGCCGATCTCGCCGACTCCCTTGATGCCGTACGGACTATTTGGTTGCGGGCATTCGACAAGTTGAACATCGATCTGCGGCACATCTTTTGCACGAAGAATGCCGAGTGAACGCAGGGTCATGTTGGTGGGAAACCCATTTTCGTCGCTGGGGAAGTCTTCGGTGAGTGCGTATCCGAGCCCCATGTGTACCGACCCTTCAACTTGGCCCTCACACAGTGTCGGGTTCACGGCACGTCCGACGTCGTGCACGGCGACAACCTTGTCGATGTTTTGTGTTGATTTGTCCATCACCACAAGTTGTGCCGCATATCCAAAGGTCGAGTGGATGGTGGGGTGGTCTACGCCAGGTTCACCAAGGTGTTGGGTCCAATCAATGACGTATTCACCGGTGTAGTCGACATCAAGTTGGCGACCGCCAGCGTCGGCGAGTTCGCAGGCTCGCTTCACGCTTGCCGCTGCCATGAGAGTTCCGCGACTACCAGTGGTTTGACCGAATCCGAGTTCTCGTGTGGTGTCGACGATGACACGAATGGACGATGCATCAATGCCAAGTTCTTCCACGGCCACCTGAAGCGCAACGGTGTGCACGCCTTGGCCCATTTCGGTCCAACCGTGGCGAACCTCCACGGTTCCGTCGCTGCAAAAGCGCACGACTGCGCGTGTCACTTCGCGGAAGCCATTGCCGAGGCCCGAGTTCTTCAAGCCAAGACCAAGTCCGGCGGCGCGACCTTGCGCAACTGCCGCATCGAAATGTGGCTTGATCGCATCGAGGCAGGCTTCTGCACCAAGGCAACCGTCGTCCATGATTTGACCGGGGCCCCACACCATGCCGGGTCGGATGACATTGCGCTTGCGAATGTCCCATCCGTCGATGCCGACTTTCTCAGCGAGACGGTCGAGGCAGCCTTCCATGGCGAACTGTGCCTGGTTGGCTCCGAACCCACGGAACGCTCCACACACGGGGTTGTTCGTGCGCGCTGCGATCGCCTGAACGTCGACAGTCGGCGTGTGATACGGACCTGTCGCGTGCCCAGCTGCGCGCTCAAGCACCTTCATGCCGACACTCGCATACGCACCAGAGTCGCCAACCATGCGCGCACGTACAGCAGTCAGCTTTCCGTTCGCGTCGCAGCCGACGGTGTACTGCATGTGAATGGGATGCCGCTTGGCGTGAATCAGCAAACTCTCTTCGCGTGACAGTGTGCACTTCACCGGACGCTGGAGCTTCCACGCAGCAAGTGCCGTTTGGGCTTGGTTCGACATGTCTTCTTTGCCACCGAAAGCGCCGCCATTGGACACCAACTCGACGGTGACTTTGGACTTGTCAACGGCGAGCACTGCACAGATTTGGTCTCGGTCGTCCCACACACCCTGACCACCGCTGTACACGTGCATCGTGCCCTTGGTGGTGTCGGGAACAGCAAGCGTTGATTCTGGCTCGAGGAACGCATGCTCGATGCGCTGAGTCTGAAAAGTCTCTGAGACGACGTGCGCGCTGGAGGCCAAAGCTGTATCGATGTCACCACGCATGTATTCGCTGCGAGACAACACATTGTTGTTTGTGCCCCATACGGCAACTTCAGTGTCTTCGATTGCTGCGTGTGCATCGACGATTGTGCGAAGCGGGGAGTATGTGACGCGAACTTTCTGTGCAGCGGCTCGAGCAATCATGCGATTGTCCGCGACGACAATGGCGAGAACGTCGCCGGCAAATGAAGTACGACCTCCAACTGGAATGAACACTGGCCAGTCTTTATGTATGAGGCCAACGCGAAGGTCTCCTGGCACATCGGCAGCGGTGTAGACAGCGCGCACACCTTCGGTTGCTTCGGCCTCGCTGGTGTCGATTGCAAGAATTTCCGCGCGTGCGTATTCGGTGAGATGAAGCGCGGCATGCAACATGCCGTCCACACGGATGTCGTCGACATAGCCGCGGTCACCGAGTGCCAACTCGGATGCTTCGTACTTGATTCCTCGTGATCCGACACCACCGGGAAGAGTTGGCGACACTGGCACGCCTTTGGCTACAGCATCGATCGCATCGAGCACCTTCACATAGCCGGTGCAGCGACAGAGATGAGCCCCGAGGTGTCGAGCCATATCCTCGCGCTTGAGATCGGCGCCCTTTTTATCCACCTGCGACTTGGCACGCATCACGATTCCTGGAATGCAGAAGCCACACTGCAATCCACCGCATGCCGCGAAAGCGTTGGCATACGTATCCCGTTCGTCATCCGGAAGGCCTTCAAGCGTGGTGATGTTCTTGCCACGTGCCTTCTCAATTGGGTATTGACATGACACTTGTGCTTTGCCATCGATCATGACGGTGCAGCAACCACATTGGCCAGAGGGAGAGCAGCCGTCTTTGGGAGAGGTGACGTTCAGTTCGTCGCGCAACGCTGACAACAGGTGAGGGTGAGAGCCCGACACCGTGACCGGGGTGCCGTTGACGACAAGGTCAACGGCCGGGCCAGCGACCTGGCCAGCGACGGAGCTTGCGTCAATACTCATGGTTGAACTTTATACGATTTGTAAAGCGGAAACCTTTGTAAATCAGGGGTTTGGGGACCCGATGAGGGCGACAGGGATAATCTGCGCCTCGTGGGGGCGACAGTCAAACGCCGTGTGGTGACAGTTCCGGCCGTCATTGTGGGCGCCGTCGCGTTGACAGCATTGAGCCCACTCTGGTTGCCGCTGTCGCTGTTGGTCGACATCGTGCGCCGACGATTCCGATGTCCGGTTGCTCGACTTCTCAGTTTCGCGACGTGTTGGGCTTGGCTCGAGAGCATCGGAGTGATCGTCGCAGGCGGATTGTGGCTCATCGGACGATCGTCTTCGACAGAAGCTCACTACGCACTACAACGTTGGTGGGCGTCTCGACTGATTGGTTCGCTTCGAGCAACCTGTGGTGTGCGCATCAACGTCAGTGGACTTGACGACATTCCACCTGGTCCCATTATCGCGCTGTGTCGACACGCGAGCCTGGCTGATTCGTTGGTGAGTGCCTGGCTCTTTGGTTCGCAGGCTGGTCTTCGGCCCCGATATGTGTTGAAGAAAGAGCTTTCCTTTGATCCGTGCCTCGACGTAGTCGGGCGGCGCATCCCGAATTACTTCATCGACAGATCATCGCCCGACACGAACTCAGAACTTGATGGCATCAAAGCTATGGCCCGAGGAATGGGAGCGAATGACGTCGCTGTCATCTTTCCTGAAGGCACACGGGCCAATCCGACAAAACGCGAGCGCTTGCTCGACAAGATGGAAAGGCGAGACGGTGACCGCGCTAGTCGACTTCGTGCACTGCGGCATGTGTTGCCGCCGAAAGTCGCCGGTGCTGCTGCACTGTTCGATGCGGTGCCCGAAGGAAATGTGGTAGTGGTCTGGCATGTGGGTTTCGAAGGCATGGACACATTCGGTGGCATCATCCGACAGTTGAGCGAGCGATCAGTGGATGTGCACATCGCCATCGAGCCACACATGCGTCACAACCTGGTGGGACAGCCACTTGCCACCTGGATTGATTCGGTGTGGTTGGATATCGATGCGAAGGTTCACGACCTTCTGGTCAGGAGATGAACATGTTCGGTGACGCAATGACGAATGCGGCATTTGCCATTGCAGTGGTGATGGTGGGTACATGGCTGGTGAGCGTGGCGCTGAAGAATGCTTCGATTGTCGACATCGTGTGGGGCGCAGGTTTCGTGGTGGTGGCGTGGGTGATGCAACTCACCGTTGAAGGAGACTCCGCGCGCCAGTGGATGATCACTGCACTTGTGTCCATTTGGGGAGTGCGGCTTGCTACATATCTCGCGCGTCGCAACATCGGTCACGGTGAAGATTGGCGCTACGTCGCGATGCGCAAGCGATACGGCCGGAGATTTCCGTTTGTCAGTTTGGTAACCGTGTTCGGCCTGCAAGGCGTGGTGATGTTCCTTGTGTCATTGCCAGTGCAGCTCGGACATGCCGACCCAGAACCGAGCGTCGGACCGATTGCGGTGATGGGTCTCTTGGTGTGGGTCGTCGGCATCGTGTTTGAAGCCGTGGGTGACTTGCAGTTGCGCCGTTTCAAAGCTGACGCTTCGAATGCGGGTCTGGTGATGGACAAAGGCCTGTGGAGCCTCACTCGACACCCGAACTATTTCGGAGACAGTTGCGTGTGGTGGGGAATCGGAATCATCGCAGCCGAAGCAGGCACAGCGGCGTGGGGTCTCATCGGGCCAGTTGTTATGACCGTGTTTCTCACAAAAGTGAGTGGCGTGCCGATGCTTGAGCGGTCACTAGCGAAACGTAAGCCTGGTTACGCCGAGTACATGGCGCGAACGAGCGCGTTCTTCCCGCGGCCACCGAAGAAGGTCTGAACAACGGCGCTGTCGGGCGCCTCGTTACGCGAGCGTCTTGACGAGGTCGTTCAGGATGTCGTCGTGGTGCTCAAGGCCAACTGACACGCGAATAAGTCCATCGGTGATGCCGATGCGAGAGAGAAGCTCAGGTGGCATGCCGACGTGGGTGCTGGTTGCCGGGTGACACACCAACGTCTCAGGTCCACCAAAAGATGTGGCGGGACGGGCAAGAGTGAGTGAATCAATGAGTGCACGAGCATGGGTGATGCCGCCACGAAGGTCGAATGACAGAACCGAACCTCCGTTGCGCATTTGCTTTCGCGCGAGGTCATGTTGGGGGTGGGTGTCGAGAAATGGATAGTGAACTGCGGACACGGCAGGGTGACGTGATAGCGATGTCGCCAACGACAACGCTGATGCTGCCTGCCGAGCGGTGCGCACGTCGAGCGTCTTGATGCCGCGAAGCGCATTGTGTGCGTCGTAGGGCGATGCGCTGGCGCCGTGAAGAACTGCGTATTGCCACACTGCATCAATGAGCTCTTTTTCTCCGGCCACCACGCCGATCAACGCGTCGTTGTGGCCGCCGATTCCTTTTGTGGCTGAATGCATTACCAAGTCAACGCCGTATCGAAGTGGCTGTTGGCCAAGTGGCGTGCCGAGCGTCGAGTCGACGAGAGTGAAGGGCCCCTTGATGGCACCAAGTTCTGCAAGGTCAACAAGTTCAAGACATGGGTTGGAGGGAGTTTCAGCGATCACCAACATCGTCGTGCCAGGAACTACTGCAGACGTCAATGCACCTGGAATCTTTGCATCGACGAATGTGACATCGATTCCGAATCGCCGACACGGACCCTCGAGAAACGAGTACGTGCCTCCGTACAGAGAATCTTGCGCGACGATGTGCGAACCAGAACCGCACAGTGCGAGCACTACCGATGCGAGAGCTCCCATGCCAGATCCGAAGGCGACCGCACTTTCTGCACCTTCGAGTGCAGCAACGGCGCATTCGAACTGGCTGACGGTTGGGTTGGCATACCTCCCGTAGAACTCGTCACTTCGGCGTGCTGTCGCATGGGCATTGGTGGCGTCTAATCCTTCAGATGACCACACCGTTGAAGGCCACATCGCCGGCGACAATGAGCGCGACGGGTCCCGTCCAGCCGTGATTGCGTCGGTTTCGGGGTGTTCGGTCACGATGCGATGCTAACGACGCCTCTGCGCCAATCACTGGTGGTTTGCCCCTACCGACGCGGCTCGGCGGAGTATCGTGAACTTCATGTTCTCCTACCTCGATGCCGGTACCGGCAGCATGATCGTTACCGCCATCGCCGGCGGCGTTGCCGGAATCGGTGTTGCCGCCAAGATGGGTCTGCAGCGCTTCAAGTCGAAGTTCACCGGCAAGGGTGGCCAAGAGTCAGACGCCGGTGAGTCATCTGACGGCGACTCCTCGTCACACGACTGACTCGATGTCGAACCCCACGGCCGATAGAGGGTCGTTTCGCGACCCATTGAGTCGGGTCTTCGTGTCCGGCGATGATGTCATTCGTGGCTTCTCTGCAATGGGCAAGTCAGATATTGATGCGGTGTGGTCAAAGAAGTTCATCCGCGAAGCCCTTGCCTCTGGCGAGTTGATTGCATCTGAGTTCATTGATCCGGCGAGTGTCGGTCTCGAGAGTGAATGGGTTGCGGCAATGCGTCATCCGCGACTTCCATTCGTTTCTTACCCTTATGAATGGTCCTTCAACATGCTGAAGGATGCTGCGCTCACACAGCTTCGCCTCACGCGTGCTGCGCTAGCAGACGGTGTGGGCGTAAAGGACGCTTCACCCTACAACGTGCAGTTTGTGGGTTCGCAGCCGGTGTTCATTGATGCAGGTTCATTCGAAGTGCGCAAAGCAACTGATCCTTGGTACGGCTACAAGCAGTTCTGTGAGATGTTCTTGTATCCGCTCATGCTGCAGAGCTATCTCGGTGTTCAGTTCCAGCCGTTCATGCGAGGTGCGGTGAATGGTGTCAGCCCAGACACCATGCGCAAGTTGCTTCCCATGAGACTTCTTCGTCGTCGCAAAGGCCGCCTCATTCACGTCGTGTTGCACGCAGCGGCACAGAACAAGTTCGCAGACACCAAGGTCGATGTGAAAAAGCAAAGTGCGAAGGCGGGCATGAGCGCAGCGGTGCTAGACGCCACTTTGCGCAAACTCGAGAAACTGGTCGGAGAACTCTCGTTGCACGACAAAGAATCAACATGGTCTGAGTATTCAGAGCGTGCGCACTACGTCGAGAGCAGTCTCGACGAGAAAGAGCGATTCGTTCGCGACGCCGTTGCATCGAGCCATCGTCATCAGGTGTGGGACATCGGTTGCAACGACGGTCGTTTCAGTCGAATAGCTGCGGCGCACTCTGACCACGTTGTCGCGATGGACGCAGACCCGCTGGTTGTCGATCGCCTGTATCAGTCGTTGCGAAACGAGAAGAACAAGTCAATCTTGCCGTTGTACGTCGATTTGTCTGACTCTGGTGGCGGAATCGGGTGGCGCGGAATCGAGCGGCCCGGCATCTTTGAGCGAGGTAAACCCGACGTCGTGTTGTTCCTCGCGGTCATCCACCATGTGGCCATCACATTCAACATTCCGGTGGTAGCACAGCTCGACTTGTTGCGTGATCTCACTCCAGAGATTGTCATCGAGTTCCCACATGCCGATGACCCAATGGTGAAACGTCTGCTGTTGAACAAGCGCGATGGAATCCACTCTGATTTCAACTTGGCCGAATTCGAGCGCCTTTTGGGCGAGCGTTTCGATGTGCGTTCGAAGATGCTTCTGTCAAGTGGTACTCGAACCATTTTCCACGCAACCCGAAAGAATTGATCATGGACCGTGGGACGGTTCTTCGACGTAGCGTTTCGCACCTGCTCGTCTATCTGACGATTCTCACGGCCGCTCTTTCTCAGCCGTTGCTGCAGTTGTACGGCAGCAATTTGGCCATGTTTGCCGCGGCCGACATGCAAGGAGCAAGAGTGCTCATGTTCATGGCGGTCGTCGTGTTGGGTCCGCCATGTGTTTTGTGGACGGTTGAACTTCTAGTGTCGGTGATTCGACCAACATCCCAAGAGTCAGTGCACAGCACGCTGGTGTTCGTGGGGTTCTGGGCATTCGTCAATCTCTTACTGAGAGACGTCGGTTTTGGTTCATGGATTGTGGCGCTGCTGGTGACAGGTCTCGTGGCCGCTGCGTTGACGATGTTGTATGTGCGGCGAGCACAAGTGCGTCATTGGCTGAAGTGGATGTCACCTCTGGCGCTTGCAGTGTGCGTGCTCTTCACTCTGGCCGTACGCGATGTGGTGTGGGTGCCTGAGGTGGAGGCGGTGGAGCTGAAGGACACCAACCGAGAAGCTGTCGTTGCGGGTGGAACCGCCAAGTCCGATGTCAGTGTCGTGTGGCTGATACTCGATGAGTTCCCGTTGTTCTCGCTGTTAGACGAGAACGGAAAGGTCAACACCGAACGCTTCCCAGGATTCGGAAAGCTCGCAGAGACGTCGACGTGGTATCGAAACGTGTTGGCAACATCGCAAACCACCACTGATGCTGTGCCTGCGATGTTGTCGGGCCTTAAGCCCAAATCAGGTGGCTCGCCAGTGCTTGCGTCGCATCCGAAGAACTTGTTCACGCTGATGAATGGTCACCTCAGCATGGACGCACATGAGGTCGTGACGGCGTTGTGTCCGAAGGAAGTGTGCAAGACGGTGTCGGTGTCGGGGGGTGAAGACATTGCTAACCCGGCCACGACCACCACGAGCATGCCGGAGGTCGATGAAGCAGTCGCCAAGGCAACTCCACAGATGTTTCCATTCCTTCGAGACGCATCCGTGGTGCTTGGTCACAAGATTCTACCAAAGGGTTTACGAGATCGCTTGCCTGCAATTGACGAGAACTGGGGCGGCTTTGGGCAAGGCGGTGGAGACTTCAATGAAGAAGATCTGCTTGCCTCTGCTGACGGTTCCACCGCCGACACTCTTGGAATAGATGCCGACTCAGAGACAACGGTGAGCGAGGAGGACTCTGAGGTGTTGCTCGACGCGAAGAAATTGCGCGTGAAGGACTGGCAGGAGGGTGGCCCTGTCACCCAGGTACAGACGCTTCTTGATGTTGCTGATCGAGCAGCGCAATCTTCGCGTGCGACATTGCACTTCGTCCACGCATTGCTTCCTCATAGGCCATGGGAGCTGACCCCGGACCTGCGTAAACACAAGTGGCTGGGATCGGACAAGAAGACTGGTGACGTGCCCGATACGGCACGAGATGAATATCAGGAGTTCTTGTTACAAGCTGCTGCTGCAGACTTGCTGGTTGACAATTTCGTCACGAAGCTACAGCGCTCCGCGAATTGGGATCGCACCATGTTGATCGTTGCATCCGATCACGGAATGACCTTCGAGTTGGGTGAGTGGAAGCGCAAGACGGTGAACCCAAAAAATGTTGGTTCAGTGGAAGACATCTATCGACCGCCGTTGTTCATCAAGTATCCAGACCAATCCACCGCAAAAGTTGATGATTGTCCGGCGATGGGAATTGACGTTTTGCCAACTGTGGCGGCGGCTACCGGCATCGACGCCGGTTGGTCTTTCGATGGTGTGGACCTTGCTGCGGAGTGCCCACCACGTACGACTCGCGAGGTGAATTGGCTTGAAGGCAAGACAACGATGTCGAGTGGGCCCGAAGCAGTGATTGCGCGCGCAAAGTTCTACAACGAATGGGTGGGAAGTGCGTTTGGAGTGGATGGGATTGCGGCTGTCACTCCCTATGCGCCACTTCTTGGCAAGGCGGTCTCGCCATCGTCAGGTGAGCAGTACATCGCTTCGTGGAGTCCGACACAGCAATCAGTCTTCAAGAACATTCCTTCAAAGCGTTTTTCCATGACCCCGATGCAGGTTGATGGCCGCATTCGCGTGGCGAAGTCATTGCCGAAGAATGCAGTCGGATTGTTCCTCGTTGATGGCAAGGTCGCTGGATTCATCGGAGAGTTGAGCGGCGCGCGAGCGGGCAGCAATCTGTATTTCCGAACAATTCTGTCGCAGTCATCGATGACGCCAGGGGCGCACACCATTGCACTGGCTGTCGCTGTTGGTGATCCTGCCAATCCGACACTGACGAGGGGTCCTGCGCCCCGTCGGCCGTGATGACGGGCACCTGATGGTGCCCCGCCTACGGCGTGCTACTTAGTGACGATCTCAATCGGTAGGGCATAGCTAGTAGCAACTGCAGTACCGAGGTCGACCGCGTTCTTGTCAAGTCCGAGAACATGTCGCGACCACGCGGTGATTGCGTGCCGAATGATGGGGAAGGCCACCGTGCTCGGAGCTACATCTCCTACGCAGCCGTCTTCGCCCAAGGACTTGAATTGCGGCTGTGCGGACAGCAGCGCTCCGAGTCCTGATGCTTCGGCAACGCCAATGATGCCTTTGCCATTACCGAAAGTGCAGAAGTCGTCGAAACCATTGTGGCCGACTTTGTCCATCACCCAGAGAAGCGATGGTGATGCAGCTGCATCGAAGGCAGGTTGAGTGACGGTCTCGACTGGCGTGACCTGATCGACGCGGCCTGCGATGTAGAACGTCGGCTTTTGCGGGGCCTCCTCGGCGGTCGGTTGGTCGTTCGACTCAAGAGCTCCGGAGGCCATGGATACAAAGCCATCGATTCGTTCGTCACGTGCAGCGCGTGCCACTGTTCCGCCTCCGGCACTGTGTCCGACTGCGATCAGGCGCTCCGCATTGACAGCTTTGGCAAAACGCGAATCTGCTGCAACAAGATCGAGAGAATCAAAGAGGTCAGCAACGGCGGACTCGCGGTCACCGACCGGATTGTTGCCGAATACATGGTTCAGGTCTCGTGACCAGTGGTCAGGCGAAATCACGACCATTCCCCAGCTTGCGAGATGTGAGGTGATGAAGCTGCTCTGTACGCGAATTCCGGAATATCCGTGGCTGAACAACACCACAGGGTGTTTCCCTTCAGCAACATCGGCATCACGACCGGCATCAATTGTGAATGTTGCCGGCGCGTCACCAGTGAGGATTTTCTTGATCGCGTCGGGCGTGTAATCGCGTACGTCGTACGTGTCAGTTCCAACGGTTCCTTCAACTGCGGGGTACCACACTTCAACCTTTGGTCCACGTTCAAGAGTCAACGTGGTGATTCCGACCGGATATGGACCTCGATCGAAGTAAGCCTCCGCTGAATTGTCGGGTGTTGCACCTGCCTCGGTGCTGTCACCTGAGTCAGATGACGAACATCCGACCACGGAGAGGGCGAGCAAGGACAACAGAACGAGTCGTGTGCGCATCGGCATAGGTTGGCACTTTGTGGCTGCGAACATCGTCATCGTGCCCAAAGCAAAGGTCGACTTCTTGGGATTCAAGCGGTCAAGCGGTACATTCGAAGGCGCGTGGTCGCTATGCGACTGCTCGGCGACGTGGCGGAATGGCTTACGCAGCGGCCTGCAAAGCCGTTTATCCGAGTTCGATTCTCGGCGTCGCCTCTCAACGGGGGATGTGCCCGTACATGCGCTCTTCTCGGCAATTGGGTTGACACTAGAATCAGTCCGGTGCGGGGAGCAAAGAGAGTTGCATTGCTTGCCGCCACGTCGTTCGTGCTTGCCGCCTGCTCAGGTGGTTCGAGCGCGCCATCCATCGAGGTGAGCCCCGGAACCCGAATCGCAGCCGCGCTCGAAGGGCCGGCTGAGAACCCGTTGTTGCCAAATGCCGTGGTTCGTGACGTCATTGTCGAATCCACAACAACCACCACGACAAGTACCTCAACCTCGACCACCAGCACCACCATTGCTCCGACAACCACAACTCGTCCACGGCCTACGACGACGACAACAACAACAACAACAACAACAACAGTTGCGCCAACCACCACTGCCACGACTACGACTACGACAACAGTTGCGCCAACCACTACTGCTAACACGACCACAACGATTGCGCCAACCACAACGACTCTTCCGCCGATAGCACCGTGGGTCCGTCAGACTTCAGCTTTGTCTAATGAGCAATATCAAACTGTCGTGACAGATCGAAACGGGAACATCTACGCCACCGGATATTTCTGCGCGGCAACAATCACCATCGGTACGACAACACTGACGAACCGAGGAGCGGCTGGCTCTACCTGCGACGGTTTTGTAGAGAAAGTGAACGCCAACGGTGATGTGCAGTGGGTGACGCAGCTGGGTGCCGCGGGTCAGGATTTTCCATGGGCAGTAGCGGTTGATGCTTCGGGGGGTGTGTACTTCGGAATGCAGTTCTCGACCACACACACTTTTGGTAGCTCCACCGTCACCTATGCATCAGGCGGGGGTCAGATGTTCGGAAAACTCTCTTCTAACGGCACGCCAGTTTGGGGTGTGGGTGTCACGAGCGATGGTTCACTCGGAAATCTCGACATATCTGCCGACGCGAACGTGTTCGTGTCATTCGACTTGGTGGGAACATCGAAAACAGCGAACATCGGATCCACCACCGTCACTTCCACAAGCGCTCGCGATGTTGTGTTTGCACGGGTGAATCCGGCCACGGGTGCAGTCACATGGGTGACGACCATCACCGGCTCTGGGGGCACACAAGTGCATTTGGACACGGTGGCTGACTCTGGAGGAAGTGGATACGTGTTGGCCCAATTCGACTCGGCAACCGCCATCATCGGAAGCACGACGCTCACGAATGCCGGGTCTGGAAGTGGGTCCTGGGATGCCGTCGTCGTGAAGTACTCATCAAGCGGCTCGGTGAGTTACGCAAAACGTTTCGGCAGTAGCCAGGCCGATGACGCTGCGTATCTTGAAGTTGACGTCAATGATGTGTTACACATTGCGTTTAGCTCACCAGCAGGAACGCTCAACTGGGACGGCCAACAAGTGACGCATACAGTTGGAGTCGGGCAAAAGACCCTTGGCGTGTTGCGTGTCAGTTCTTCTGGTTCGTTGTTGAGTAACAAACTGATATCCGCACCTGTCGATGCGTGGTTTGGGGGACTTGCCGTAGATGCGGCCGGAAATGTCTATGTTGCCGGCACCTATTCGAATTCAACCTTCCAGGTTGGTTTGACCACACTCGCGAATCCGGGCTCAAACACCGACATATTTGTCTTTAAGTTTTCCAGTGCTGGTGTCTTTGACTGGGCGGAGAGTTTAGGTGGCAGCGGAAACGAATACATGCAGGGTGGTGATGGTGGTGCCATCGACAGCCGTGGATACCCAGTGCTCGTTTTCGATTCCCGGTCTCCCACAATCACCATTGGTTCTCAGACCTATACAAACAATGGAATTGACATGTTCATGATCCATTTAAATTCAGCAGGAGATGTGTGATGAATGGTGCTCGTTGGCGACTTTTCCGGGGATCAGTTCCCGTGGCAATTGTGGTTCTCGTTGCACGCTACGTCGTGCAATATGTCTTTGAGGTGAAGGACATCATCACCTTTGGTGAAGTCGGGGCAGTCATAACCGGCGCAACGCTCATCATCGGTTTCATGCTCGCCGGGGTTATCGCGGACTACAAGGAAGCTGAAAAATTGCCGGCTGTGATCGGCAATGCATTGGGGGGTCTTGCAGGTTTGGCCGAAGCTGGGCTCGCAGTCAAAGACAAACAGTCATCGCACGTTCGTGCTCGCGTGCACAAAAATGCCCAGGTGGTTCACGGCTGGTTTGTTGGGAAGTCATCAGATGAGGACCTTCGTCATGCTGATGCGGATATCTCTCAGATGATCGTCGATTTAGAGCGAGAAGGTGTTGGGTCTCACTACCTCAGTCGTTTGTTGTTAGTGCACGGCGAGCTGAAAGCGACTCTCGGGCGAATCGCTGTCATTCGCGGGACGTCGTTCATCCAGTCTGGTTATGTGCTCATGACATTTCTTGTGGTCATTTTGATGGCTTTGTTGGTGGTGGTTGAGTTCCCGTCGACAGCCATGTCGTGGATTGCACCCGCAGCGCTCGGAGTCGCGTATTCGTACCTCTTGTTGCTGGTGAAGGATGTCGACAATCCATTCGGTCACGCCGAAAATGATGGCGATGGTAGCGGTGCGGATGTCGATATCAGCCCGATCGAGCGTGCCGTGGCATTGTTGGCCCGCTGACGGCCTCGTTCACAGTGAACCGAGGTCGTGCTCTGGTAGTGGGAAAACGACCTGTTCATTTTCAGGTCGCTCTGCGATAGTTCGCGAATACGACCCGTAGAGGCGCTTGGCCAACCACCATTTGCCGTCATGTTTCTCGAGCCGGTCGTGATACACGCCGAAGGCATCTGTGCGGCGGCCGTCAGACACGTTTTGTCGAGCTTCCTGCATGTACATGCGTGCCCCAGCGCGAGAACCGTGGTCGTCAATCTGTATCACTGAGTTCAAAATGATGAATTCGAAAAATGAAAATTGCTGTAACTGCTCGCCGATGAATGCTCCGATAGCGGCCGGTCCTTCGACGGAAAACTCACGGTCACCAAGACTGAGATTCAAAGAACAACTTGGCAACATGACGTTGTGCAGTTCACTCCATGCTCGACGTGTGACGATGTCGGCATACGACGCGTGAACTCGCTGGATCGCGATGTAGTCAATTGTCTCGTCAAATGGAGTGCGTGTCATGGTGGTCAGATCTTCGGGACGTCAAGCTTGAACACGTCGATGGCGTTGTTTCGCAGGAACTTTGGCCATGTGTCGGCTTTGAACGGAACTAAACCCATTTCGTCCGCGATACGGTCGAGCGACAAACCCATGGGGTAGTAGCCGGCGTACATGATTTTCGATGAACCCCGTGTGTTCGCGTAGTCGATAATTGCCTTGGGGTAGTACTTCGGGGCAAATGCCGAAGTCATGTAGTACAAACCTGGCCACTTCAACATGAGCTTCACGGCAGTTGCTTCCCATGGTTCGGCGCCATGCCGCATGACAATGCGAAGTTCAGGGAAGTCGTAACAGACTTCATCGAAATGGTCGACGTGCTGACAGGCCATCGGCACGCGGGGACCAGGCACACCGGCATTGATGATCATCGGAATGTCGAGATTGATGCACTCTGCGTACAACGGATAGTGGCGCCTGTCGCTAACTGGCACTTGCGGCATGTATCCGGCGGGGAAGGAAGTCGCTGCCTTGATGCCCCATTTGGAATGGGCGTCGCGCAATTTGCGAACCGATCCCATGATGTCGTTCGGGTTTATCTCCATGCAAGGAATGATGCGGTCAGGGTGCTCTCTGAGCGCACGCTCTGACTCTGGCGAACCCATATGCAACATGCCCATGGCGACACCGCAGCGGTCCATGTCGGCAATGAGCAACTTCACCGGGTCGGCTTCATCGCCGACATCTTGTGGCACATCTTTGAACATGTACTGAGCGGGCATACGCATGTTTTTCGACTCGTCGTCTTTGAGTGCATCACCCATGAACTTGTAGTGATCTGAAGCGTTCTTTTTGGGCAAGCCAATCATGAGGTCGATGACGCCGATGCCAGGTGGAAAAGCCATGTACTGAGAGTAGCGAGCAGCACGTGACCGTCTGTCCTCCGACCCATGTGGCTGACTTGGCTGACGATTGCACAACGCGAGCGAATTACGATGATGTGGAAACGTCCTGAGGGGGATCCATGGCTGTCAAGTTCGGAATTCACATCGGCCAGCAGAAGGCCACTGTCCAACAGCTTCGTGATTTATGGACCTACGCAGACGGTGCTGGCGCAGATTGGATTTCTCTGTGGGACCACTTGTACGAAGCGCCGCCCGAAGGTGGTACTCAACCTCATTTTGAAGCGTTCTCACTACTGGGTGCACTCGCGGTGGATACGAAGCGTGCGCGGCTGGGTTGTCTCGTGTTTTGTTCGGCATATCGAAACATCGGAGTGTTGATGAAGGGGTTCGTCAGTCTCGATCACTTGTCCGGTGGTCGTTTCGAACCAGGCCTCGGAAGTGGTTGGCACGACGGTGAAGCACGTGCCTACGGCATTCACTTTCCGTCTCAAGGAGCGCGCTTTCGCATGCTCGAAGAACAAATCGAGGTCGTCGACCGCTGGAAGCGTGGAGAAGAGCGGGTGAGCTTCTCAGGCGAGTACGTCACGCTCGACGAGGCAAGCATGCTTCCTTCGGCGATGGGGAAACTTCCGCTATGGATAGGCGGTGTCGGGCCGAACAAGACGCTGCGCATGGCGGGCAAATACGCCCAAGGTTGGAATGCCGCGTACATCACCGCCGACAAGTTTGGTGAGTTGAACTCGATCCTTGATGGTTGGTGCGAGAAGGCTGATCGTCATCCGTGCGACGTCGAGAGAAGCATCAACTTGACATTCAGCATGAGCTGGGACGATCCACAAGTTGTGCGTGAGCGACTCACCGCGCAGTGGGGACCAGGAGCTGAACGCATCATCGGTGGCTCACTGATGGGCCGACCCAGTGACGTCATGGAACAGATTGCTCCCTACGTGCAGAACCGGGCCGACCTCATCAATGTCGTCATCAGGCCACCTTGGGACCAAGAGTTGCTTGCTGCGTACTTCGAAGAAGTTGTGCCGCAAATGCGCCGTGAATGGTCTTAGTGCTTGCTGATTGCGATGCGGCGCTCACGTGCTTGAGCGCCGTCCGTCCAAAGATGAGTTGGACTTAATGTTCAAGAACTTGCACACTCCCGACTGACACCACGCCCCACCAGGCGACAGTACCGTCATGGCATGCCTCATCTCGATGTCACCGACTGCGTCCTCGTCGTCATCGACGCGCAACCAGACTTCTACGGCACAACCCGCCTCGATGTCGACCGGGTGCACTTCCATGCGGCGCTCGAGCGCGCCGCATGGGTGGTCGGTGTCGGAGCAGCCCTCGGCGTACCCATGGTCGTCACCGAGGAAGACGTGGCCACCAACGGGCCCACGTCCGCACCACTTCGCGCTGCAGCACCGCACGACACCCCCTTCCTGGCCAAGCAGGTGTTCGGCGCCGATGCAAACCCCCACATCGATGATGCCGTGCGACGTCATCATCGGCCGGCCGTCGTGCTCGTCGGGCTCGAAACCGATGTGTGCGTGGCCCACTCGGCCATCGGGTGGCGCGAACACGGGCTACGCACGATCGTGGTACACGACGCGGTGTATTCGGCAGGTGCGGGGCACGCCAACGGCCTGGCACGGCTGCGGGCCGAGGGTGTCGAGATGTTGTCGGCCAAGGAGCTCTACTACGAGTGGCTGCGCGATCTTCCCTCGGTGCGCGCCTTCGATGCCGCTCACGTCCACCTGGCGACGCCACCAGGATTCTCGCTGTAGGCGTAGCTGGCGCGATCAGGCCAGATTGACGAGTTCGAGCCAGGTCTCGCTGAAGTAGTCGAGTTCACCTCAAAGGCGACCAGCGAGGTGGACAACACCAAACCGACCGCCAAGGTTCGGCGGTGCACCGAGTCGGTGACGTGAGCGTCGGTCACCGGGGGCTGCCCAGGGCCACCAATGGCTTTTACTGGTCATCGAGTGACTACAACAACAGCACGGCGTGGCTGGAGACCTTCACCACTGGTCAGCAATGGGACATGGAGCAATGGAAGTTTCAGATGTTGACCACGGCAGCAAAGCCGTACTTCATTCGTCCCGTCAGGGCATTTGGCTGACGACGTTGTCTAGAGCGTTCCATACGGGAACTTTGCTCGCACACCACCATCGACCACGATTGTTCGGCCAGTGATAAACGCCGACGAATCAGACGACAAGAACAAAGCGGTCGAGGCGATGTCTTCCATGCGACCCATGCGTCCCAGGGGCGACACTGCTTCGTTTGCTTGACGCTGCTCCGGCGTGAAAGCTGCTTCCATTCGCGGAGTCAGGATTGTTCCTGGCGCAATGGCATTGGCGCGAATCTGATGCGGACCAAGTTCCACCGCGAGTGACTGAACCCATGCCATCAACGCCGCCTTTGCAGCCCCGTACCCGGCGTGCATCGGCGCTGACGTCTTGCCACTCACAGATGCGATGAACACCATCGTTCCACCACCTTGTTCCACCATGTGGCGTGCAAACTCCTGCGAGGCGAGAAAGGCGTGGCGGAAGTTGATGTCAAGGTCGCGCTCGAGCATCGAGTCGGACAAATCGAGCAGTGCTGCCCACTGGGCCATGCCCACGATATCGACGATGCCATGAACTCTGCCGAATGCACCAACTGCATCAGATGCAAGACGCTTCACTTCGTCGCGTTTCGTGATGTCGCCACTCCATCCGAGTCCGCCAGAGACCTCGGCAGCAACATTGTCGGCCCGAGATTGTTCGATATCGACGACCATGACTCGTGCAGCGCCCGCTTGTGAGAGGGCGTGAACTGTCTGGCGACCCATTCCTAGTCCGCCACCGAGTACCACGAAATTGCGACCATCAAGTCGCGACTTTGTTAGGTAGTCGGGTATTGGTGAGTTGTCTTCGGCGCTCATGCGACGTCCCTTCCTCCGTTCAGAGTGGTCGGAATTCGACCCCCTGTTTGTTTGGTGATCACTGTTGCCGCTCCACGAACTTCCTCGGCGACTTCCGAGATTTCCTCGGCAGTCAATCCAGAGGGGAGCCCGATGACGGTTATTGCTACTTCAACTCTGCACGCATCATTGAAGACGGGTGCGAACACTCCAGAAACGTCGTATCGGCGGCCATTTTCCATCGATCGAAGCATGTATGGCGAATGGGCGAGGTCCTTCAATAGTTCGACTGCTGTGCCACGGTTTGATCGCTCGCGGATGACCTCGCCAAGCGCGCGACGTGCAGGTGATTCGAGTGCAACGCCGTATCCCCGAGCACGCACGGCATCGAGGAGCGCCAAGTGATCTTCCCGCTCGGTGGCGCTGAGTGCCGGTTGTGCAAGATCCAACCAACGTTCCACACGCTCTTCGCTCTCCCATGCGAGAAAGATGGTGCCTAGTGGTGGCGCAAGTGGGACCACTTGACCGGCGTGCAGTGAGTAGCCGAAGGGAGAGGCGTTGCCGACTGTGTCGATAATGATGATGTTCGCGTCAGTCTGCACCGAAACTGCCATTTCAAGACCGCGCTTGCGACTAAATTCATCGGCATATTCAGCGGCCCGTTGCACAACGGGAGACTGTTGACGTGCGACATCACCGATCGGAATGAGGGCAGCTCCGATTCCGTACGTGCGCGATGTCGGGTGGCGGGTGACAAACCCTGAACGTGTCAGTACCGCCAACAGAGCATGGAGCGAAGCCGGGTTGATGTTCGTACGTCGACCAATCTCGGACAATGGGAAGCGTTCATTGGGGTGTGCCACAAGAAGATTGATAACCGTGACAGCTCGCTCTGCAGACAGGGCAGGTCTTGGCTCGGTGGAGCGACGATCTGATGCCATGTGTGACCCCCTCACTTCTCATGACTAGTGGACTGGAAGCAGTCCCAACCAACCGAGCAAAGTGTTGCGCACATGGGTCACCTGACGCAAAAGACAATTTCTGATTGCAAAGACCTCTTTTCGTCTTGAGCGAGCCATGAGATAGGTTCCGACCATGGATCGTCGATTACAAGATCGCTTTTCTCTTGATGGGCAAGTTGCAGTGGTCACCGGAGCAGCGATGGGCATAGGGCGCGAAACCACATTGACCCTGGCCCGTGCTGGTGCCCGTGTGGTGGGCGTTGACCGCAACGCCGAGGTCATGGAAGAGACCAAAGCGATGGCCTCGGCTGAGGGTCTCGTGTGCAGTTTTGCTGTGGCAGACGTGAGTAACCGTGACGACTTGATGAAGGTGGCCCAGCGCACAAAAGAGGACCATGGACGGGTGGATGGTTGGGCGAACATCGCCGGCATTCTGCGTTATTCAATGATCGAGGACATCACTCCGGATCATGTCAATGAAGTCATCGCCGTGAATCAGCTGGGTGTGCTGTGGGGCATTGCCGCGGCGGCTTCAGTGATGTCGAACGGCGGGTCGATCGTGAACATTGCTTCATCTGGTGGTGAGATGCCATATCCCAGTCTTGCTGCGTACGGCATGACGAAGGCCGCAGTGATGCAGTTGACTCGAACAGCAGCCCTAGAACTGGGCGAGAAGGGCATTCGGGTGAACGCAATCGCTCCAGGGTTCGTCGATACGCCGATGGTGCGTAACACGCACTTGCGCCCTGATGGCTCGCTTGATGAGGCCAAACGTCGAGAACATATTGCCGCACGTGCCGCACAATCACCACTTGGGGTCACCGGTGAAGTACAAGATATGGCAATGACCATTTTGTTTCTCATGAGTGAAGCCGGTCGCTTCTACACGGGGCAAGTGATGCGCCCGAATGGTGGAGTGTTTTTCGGATGAGCGCTGTAAATCACTGGAATCTGCCCGGCCTTCGCAATGGAGGATCTCCAGACACTGACTTGATCGAGCGTCGTGAGCGCGCAGCGCTCGAAACACCCGCTGTCGATGGCGGCACTTATGTCACTGCGAAAATCGGTGGTGTCGACTGTCTCGTAGCTGGTGACCGCACGGCTTCACGTGCACTGTTACACCTGCATGGCGGGGGGTTCCGTATGGGGACACCTCGTACATGGATCAACTACGCGACAGATCTTGCACAGCGAACAGGAAGCTTTGTCGTCGTCCCTGACTACCGTCTTGCACCCGAACATCCCTTTCCTGCAGCAATCCATGACGCCGCTGCTGTCTACGAGGAACTTGCCGCAACCGCATCGGTCTTTGTCGGCGGAGACTCAGCAGGGGGAGCACTCGCCGTGTCATTGGCAATTGCCGCGCGAGATGCTGGTCGTCCGCTTCCGGCTGGTCTGGTGCTGCTTTCTCCGTGGTTGGATCTAACGGTGACGGCCGCAAGCTATTCAGTTTTCGATGGCGCTGACACCATGTTCTCAAGCATCGCAGCAAACGAGGCGGCAGAGGCGTACTTGCAGGGACTTGCACGGGACACTTCGTTGGCATCGCCACTTCACGCTGACCTCACTGGCCTGCCAGAGGTGTTGTGTTTTGTCGGCGCAGAGGAAGTATTGGTTGACGACTCAATTGCCTTCGTGACCAAGGCGTCGAGAGTTGGCGTTCGTCATGAACTGCATGTGGTGCCGACGATGCCTCATATTTGGCCAGTCATCATGCTTGCGGCTGAGCAGACCGAGCAAGCGCGCAGTGCTATCGCTCGCTTCCTGAAGAAGTAACTCCTGTCCAACGACCTGACTAGGTCGATTCCAAGAAGCGATGATCAGGCCTTTGAAGGTTGTGGGTGCATTGTTGATGCAGCGTCGCTGTCTCGAAGCACGAAATAAGCGACAACTCCACCTGCGAACATCAAGATCACTGAACCTAGGAACGCCCAGTGGAAACCGGTGAGTCGATCATCGATTGTCACATCGCCACCGTTGTGCTTGGACAGTGAGATGTATACCGTGGACAGGATCGCAACGCCGAGGGCGGCTGAGACTTGGCGCTGCGTCGAGAAGATTGCACTTGCCCGACCGGTGTCCGACGGTGTGATGTTGGCGTAGGTCGCCGCTTGAAGAGGCACGAAAGCAAACGCCATGGACAGACCGCGTCCAAGCATGAGAGCACGAATGGTCCACGATGACACGTCGAAGGACACGAATGCCATCGGCAAACTGCACAGCGAACATGCGATGAGTCCGAACGTGACGAGGCGTCGAGGGCCGATGGTGTGATACACGCGTCCCACAACGCGACTCACCAGGATGATTCCAAGGGCTTGAGGGAAAGTGGCCAGTCCACTATCGAGCGCCGAATAGCCGAGCATGATCTGCAGGAACTGAGGGATGAGAAACAGGAACGCTGCGAAACTGCCGTATGACAGCGTGTTGATGGTATTCGAGTTTCGAAACATTCGGTCGCGGTACAGGCGGAACGCGAGCATCGGTTCATCGATTCGCGTCTCGATGATGACGAGAAGCGCAAAGAGTGAAAGCCCGCCAACGCCGGTCAGGAGCACTGCTGGAGAGAGCCACCCGTGGTCTGGCGCTTGCGACAATGCGTACAACACTCCGGCAAGACCGATACCAGACAGGAGGAACCCGGGTAGGTCGTACTTGCCGGCTGTTGATTCCTTACTTTCTTTCAGGAACAGCGCACCGAAGACAAGTCCAACAATTCCGATGGGAACATTCACGTAGAAGATCCAACGCCACGACGTGTTGTCAATCAGCAATCCGCCGACGATGGGTCCGAGCGCGGGAGCGATGACTGTCGGAACGATCAGTACTGTGGATGCACGCGCTCGTTCCTGTGGCGGGAAGGCGCGAAACAGCATCGCTGTGCCGACCGGAGTCAACATTCCGCCTCCGACACCTTGCAAAATACGGAAGGCGATCATTTGGCCGAGGGTATTGGCAGTGCCACACAGCACTGATGCAACGGTGAAGATGAACAACGCGAACAGGAAAGTGCGCTTTGCGCCGAAGCGATCGCCAATCCAGCCCGATGCCGGAATCCACACTGCAAGTGACAACAAGTAGCCGAGCACGAGCCATTCAATACCGGTTCCCGTGACGTTGAATTCCGTTGCGAGGGTGGGAATCGCAACATTGACGATGGTGGTGTCCATGATGTCGATGAACAAACCCAGCACAAAGACCACGGCAACGATCCACTTGTATTCGATTCCTAGTCGTGCAGCGAGACGATCCGCGCGGTGGGGGGTGGTTGTGTTCATGGGTTGATGTGCACCTTTATCGAGCCGGACTTGCGATCTGCTGCAACACGAAACGCATCCACTGCTTCTTCGAGAGTGAAGCGGTGTGTCACAACTGTGTCAGCAAGATCAGGGGAGTCCCCCAAAACATGAGCAGCATCGACAAAATCGTCGTGGTTGTGGTCGTGGCTGTAATAGAGCGATGGGACGATGGTGATTTCTTTGAACATCACCTCATTCGACATTGTGACGGGGCTCCAGAACATTCCGAACTCGACCAAGGTGCCCGACGGTCGACATGCGGAAATCGAAGCATCAAAGCTGTCCTGCGTACACACCGCATCAAACACCACATCATTCACGGCGATCGGACGTTCATCACTTGCATGTGCCGTTGCGCCGATGCGTTCCGCCGCAACACGTTGATGCTCATGCTTTGCATACAAGTCGACGTCGATGCCACGATGTCGAAGGGCGGCAGCCGTGAGAAGCCCGATGCTGCCCCCTCCGACGACGGCGGCTTTCATGCCCGATTCAACTTGTCCTCTACGGAGACCATGCACAACGACTGCCAAAGGCTCGACAAGTCCGACTTCGGATGCGCGGACAGTGGAGGGAACTGGAATAAGGCGGTCATTGGGGACGATGATTTCTTCTGCGAGTCCACCTTGAGCCGAGATGCCATTCATGTCTTTGGTTGCATCACGGCACAGATGTTCAAGATCGCGCCCGCAGGTGTCGCATGTTCCGCAAGAGCTTTTCGGTCGAACGGCCCACAACGTGCCGGAGTCATCGACACCCCCGAATTCGTGGCCGAGAACGATGTCATTGATGCCCCACTCGAGAATATGGAGGTCGCTTCCGCAGATGCCGGCGTTGGTTACTCGAAGTCGAGTGCCAGGCCCTGTCGGAATCGGTATGTCGACAACTTCAACCGACTTGTTCTTGGCTATGACTGCTCGCACTGGAGAGACGGTAGTTCGTGGTCAACGAACCGAACGAGACGCCACAAAGGTGGCGAATGCAGCGATCTCCTTCGCCAGGAATGTGGCTCGTGTGCGATAGCCAGAAACCGTCGGATGGATTCCGTCACGTTCCCATGAACGAGTCTTCGATGGGTATGCCGCAAACCAAGGTGCAATCGAGAGGTTTGGGTACTTCTTTGCCGCATCGACCAGGGCAGAGTTGAACCGTCGCGCGCGGCCCACATAATCAGGATGGACGCCGCCGTATTGCACTTCCACCCAGAGAACGGGCTTACCCTTTGCACGCGACATCATCTGTTCGATGATCCACGCTGGGTAAGCCTTGTCGCGACGTGACAGCAGGTCGTTGGTTCCGAGGGCGACGACCACTCCTGAATAATCCGATCGAGCATTGAGCGTCTTCGTCAAGATGCTCAGCCCATCAAGCGCGCGGCGCCCCGTTTTGCAATCAGAAATGACTGCACTCCACTTGTATGTGGCTTTCACTGTGGTCGACAGCTTGCCGAAAATCTCAGCGCCGCGACAGAGCGAGTCGCCGAGGATGAAGAGAGCGCCTGGCTTGGCAGGAATTGTCGTCACGGGCGTTGACGGCACGGTTGTCGTCGTTGACGAAGCGGGGCCAGGGGTGGCCGTGGTGGGGACAGTCGATGTTGAGGTGGTCGTCGTGTCGACGGCTCGAACGGGTGCCACATCGACCAGCACGCAGAGCGCCAACGCTGGCACTGCGATGCGCGCAAACGACAAGCACGAACGGGGGGTTGGCACTTGGTCATTGTGTCATGTGTGCCACCATTGCACCGTGGCACTGCGGAGATTTGTGACGTACTTGGCACTTGCAACAATCGCCGTGTCGCAGCCATTGCTCGATTTGTATGGCACCAACTTGACGGTGTTTTCCGCAGCAAAGGTCGGAAGGCTAGAGATCGGTGTATTCATCATTCTCGTCATGCTGGTGCCTGCACTGCTTGCCACCGCAGTAGATCGATTCAGTGCTCGATTTGGCCCGGTCGTTCACCGCGCGGTCGAGATGACCATGGTGTCTCTGTTTCTGTTCGTCTTCGGAATGGTGTTGCTTCGATGGTTGAAAGTCGAACGTGACTACCTCGTGTACCCGGCGAGCCTGGTCTTTGCATTTTCATTAACGCGTTTCTACGCCGCCCGAGCCTCGCTGCGGCAGTGGGTTAGCTGGCTTTCGATTGTGGCGGTTGCTGTACTTGCCACCTTTGTTCTTCAGGCTCAACCGATTCTCTTCCCAGGTCCAACAACTTTTGCTGAGGCGTCTGTTGGGCGCACAGATGTTCCGGTGTTCATGGTGGTCATGGACGAAGCGCCGCTCTACGCCTTGCTCGGCACGGACGGACGTATTAACGCCGATCGTTTCCCGAACTTCGCCGAATTGGCGCAACAGTCAACGTGGTATCGCGACAACACGGCGATATCGAATTTCACTCATCAAGCGGTGCCCGGAATCATGGCATCAAAGATTCCGGAGAGAGATGAGAGTCCGTTTCTTGCACTCCATCCAAGAAACATCTTCACTTTGCTTGGAGACAAGATGGATGTCGATGCAACAGAGCCAGTCACGTCCTTGTGTCCGAGTGATGTCTGCAGTAACACCGAGCAAGCAACAGGTTTTTCCGGCTCTCGATTGTGGTCATTTCTGAAAGACGCACTCGTGGTGTACGGCCAGAGAACTCTGCCGTACTACTCACGTCGCGGTTTGCCTGACACCGAGCACGGCTGGGGTGGTTTCGGAGCCGTCGAATCACGATTTGTGGAGCAGTTGAAGACCGGTGCTCTCGGACAGGCGAACGCGATCGTTGATGGTGCGCGTGACTTGGTTGAGGCAACGAAGGACGGCTTGAGTGCTTTACGCTTGGTGCATGCGTTGGTACCGCATGCACCTTGGTACATGACGCCAGACCAGCGCATCACCTCTATTCCGGTGTACAGCACGACGAGTAATCCAGAGAGCGGTGACGGCACGCGCGACAACTACCAGCGATTCATGCATCAGTTCATAGGCACCGATCGCGCCATTGGCCAGGCAATCAAAGTGCTCAAAGATGGTGGAATCTGGGACAAGGCGTTGGTTGTCATCACTGCAGACCACGGCATTTCTTTTGTGCCGGGAAAGCAACAGAGAAACGTTGTTCTGAAGGACCGAGATCGTGTGTTGGACATCTACAAGGTGCCGACATTCGTGAAGTATCCGAACCAGCAGACAGGCGAGACATCTGATTGCGCCTCTTCAAACCTTGATCTGTTGCCAACTGTGGTCGACGTGCTCAAGGTGACAACTACGTGGGAGTTTCTCGGGGCGTCACTTGCGACAGGTTGCCCTCAGCGTGACAAACGCCCCATCGAGACGGCAACTGGCAAGCGAGGCAATGTTGCCGAGATGTTTGCTGATCTTCAACGACGGGTCGCCTATTACAACGATGTCGTGTCAGCCGACGGTGGGGTCAACACAGTCGCTGCTGTCGGCGCATCAGCAAAACTCATTGGACAGCGTCTCGACGTATCGGTCGCGACCGACAAAGTGCTCAAGTGGACTGTGAGTCGACCAGAGGATTTTGTGAACCTCACTGCTGAGCCTGGAAGTCGGGTCGCAGTGACAATCAATGGCGGCATTGTAAGTGGCGCCTTCGAGCCTGGCACGGAAGGCATCTTGTTGATTGATGGCATCGCTGCTGGTGTGGTCGGAGAACTGAGCGGAGCGGAAGGCATCTACGGTTACACCGCCGTCATCGACTCAACGTTGATGACGCCAGGTAATCATGTCGTGGAACTGGTTATTCGAGCGCCTGACGGAACGTTGACATCAGCTGGGCCGCCCGCGTCGTAATGCAGACCATTCACTGTGGTTTTCAAGGTGCGCCACGGTGGAGGGCACCGCGTCGACTGACACGGGGTGACTGATCAAGTAGCCCTGAGCTTTGTGGCAATGCAGCAAAGAGAGGGCATGTAGCTGCTCACGATTCTCGACGCCTTCTGCAACGATGTCGAGTGAGAGGGAATCAGCCATTGCAATGATTGTTCTCACGAGGGACTGCGAGTTGTGGTCATCGGCCAAGTTATTCACGAATACGCGATCAATCTTGATGCGTTGAATCGGGAACTTCTGCAACAGAGACAAAGATGAGTAACCGGTGCCGAAGTCATCGATGGCGACGCGAACACCGAGAGACACCAGACGTCGCAAAGAACTGAGTGCCTGCTCTGGCTCGGTCATCATCACGCTTTCGGTCACTTCCAGCCACAGCTGGTCGGCCGCGATGCGGGAGCGTGACAAAGCCTCACTGACCACCGAGACAAAGTTCGGGTCATGCAATTGTCGGGGTGACACATTTACCGACATCGTTGTCTGAGAGCCCACGACTCCGCTATCGATCCAGCGTCTCAGATGAGTGAGTGCGTCGAGAATTGCCCATGACCCGATGGGCACGATGGTGCCGGTCTCTTCTGCAATAGGGATGAATTCCGCGGGCGACACGTCGCCGTCGTCGCGCGTCCACCGCATGAGTGCTTCGAAACCAATCACTATTCCAATCTCGACATCGAGAATCGGCTGGTGCACCAAACGCAATTCCCGTCGGTCAAGGGCGCGATACAGCGCAGTCTCGACTGACAACCGTTGTGACACACGCTCGAGCATGGAGTCGTCATACAGAGCAATGCAGCTTCTGCCTGCGTCCTTAGCGCGGTACATGGCCGTGTCGGCGCGGCGGAGCAGGTCCTCGGCGGACAATTCTTCGTTGTTCTCAGCCATGGCAACGCCGATGCTGGCGGACACGAACATGTCGCCTTGGCGCAGGGCCATGTGTTCGCGAAACGCGTCCAACACTTTCTCTGCGAGGAGAACCGCCTCAGTAGAAGTCTCAGTTGCGGGGTCCAGAACGACGAACTCATCGCCAGAGATACGCCCCACGATGGCTGTGGGCGTGACGGCGTTGGTGAGCCGTTTGGCAACAGCAGAGAGAACGTCATCGCCTGTCATGTGGCCCAAACTGTCGTTGATGTTCTTGAAACGGTCGACATCGATGAAAAGAACAGTGGGTTGTCGTTTGGACTTCCACGATTCCTGAATTGCCTGAGTGATGTGTTCGAGCATCAGGCTGCGATTGGGGAGCCCAGTCAGTGAATCGAGGCGAGCTGCTCGTAGAAGTGATGCTTGAGCCTTCGCATTGTCGCGCACGCTCTGGATGACTCGAGTGATGACGGCTGCCGCGAGCACAACAATGCTGACAGTACGAACCACACGATCAGTTGTGTCACGGGCATCTGTTGCAGTGATGATGGCGATTGGAAGCACGAGGGCAAGAGTCGTGGTGATGAGACGAGTCAGAAGTGGAGGGTTTTGCCTGTGTGTTGCGGGCGCAGTGATGTCCCTGATGGTGGGGTGAAGGAATGATGCGGCGACAAAAAACAGACCGAGCACGTAAGGCGCATCGGAAAAGGACGACGAGATGTCGACGTCACTTCGCAAATTCGCGGAAAACAAGACATCACCAAGGAGTGTGGCTGCTATTCCTGCACCGCCAAGCACCACCGACGTGGTTTTCATTGCATCACTGAAAAACAGAGTTGCAAGAAGGAACAACACAATGGTGCTGAGACCGAGCGTCGCACCGCGAAAGACGGCTGACAGCGAACTCGAGGAACCATCTCCGAAAGTGGGTTGGAGGAGCCACACCCAGACCAACACCCAGGCCCCAAGACCGATGATGACTCCATCTTCCAACGCGCCCTTAGCGTCATGGCCAAGTCGTTGGCTGACCACGACGACAAGGCCGATGATCAGTACGAACTGAACGACAAAAAAGCTTCCGTCGCTGAGAACATGAAGCGTGTCGTTCAAGTCGTAGGCGTTGTCGAAGAATTGGCCCGCGACTGAGAACGCGACAATTGCCATCACGAAAGGCCACACCCTGGGGTCTGGTCGTATGAACAGCGCTGAGATCACCAGCGAGATCCCGAGAGCCACCGTCGCTGCCAGATACAGCGAATCAGCAATGGAGGTGGTAACGAAGAGGTGAGCGGCAGTGACGCCCACTCCCGCAAGGGCCATCAGCCACGACAGGACCCCGAAGAACCTTCTCACTTCATGTGAACCGTAGTGGATGCCCCGAAACGGGCCTGACCATCTCATAGAATTTGGATAGGCGGAGGCACAGCCTCGAACCCGAGAGGGTTCTTTTGTCGAACTCGTTCGACTGAACGGACAAGCGCCATGTACGTCACAAGACACAGCGAAATCACAGATCGCTCGCTGATTGAGCGTCTCTGGCAGATGTATCGGCGCTCCTATCTCCCGGTTGCTCAAGAAGTGCCCACCCACGAGATGCTTGAGCGCGAAGAATTCGACGACCAATTGCGCAGTGCGAACAACCGTTTGTGGGTGATCTGGGACGATGACCAGCCGGTGGGCATGACCCTCGTGTCGACGGACATTCGCTCGACTCGTTGGTTGAGTACCGAATACTTTGCGAAGCACTTTCCTGAGCACTTGCGCGAAGGTCGAGTGCACTACGTGGTGTGGGTCACTGTCGATCCGGCGTACCAAGCACGTGGTTCGATGACGCTGTTGGCGCGCCAGGCTCTCGCTGCCGAGGCTCGAGATGGCGCACTTCTCGTATTTGACACGCCAGAGTTCAACCAACCTGGCGACACTGGTGGGGCGGCGGAATTGCTCCACCGATTGGCACGAATGGTGGCCGAGCCCACCTTGCTACCGCTGAACACACAGCGGTACTTCGCTTTGGACTTCGCGCCACAGCCGCTGGTGCCAGCAGAGACAGTGGGTAGCCTCTCGAAGGAATGACGACGACAGCGCACTCGGTCACGGTTGTCGTTCCTGGTACTCATCTTCTTGCTGAACTTCTTGGTCAGCGAGATGCACATGTTCGTCGCATAGAGGAAGCATTTCCTGATGTAACGGTGTCGGTGCGCGGTAACGAGGTAGCGCTCACTGGTCCTCGTGCGCATCAGGTCGGTCGACTCTTCGAAGAGATGGTGCTTCTGCTGCAGCGCGGTGAACGACTTGATGCGGCGGTACTTGATCGCAGTATCACTATGGTTCGCGCCGATCAACGGCCAAGTGAAGTTCTTACCGCTGATGTTTTTAAGGGGGCTCGGGGTAGAAGCGTGCGTCCAAAAACCGCTGGGCAAAAACGGTACGTCGACGCGATTCGAGACAACATCATCACATTCGGAATTGGGCCCGCCGGTACAGGCAAGAGTTGGCTCGCAGTAGCGATGGCCGTGCAAGCACTGAATGCTCGTGAAGTGCAAAGAATCATTCTCACCAGACCTGCCGTCGAAGCAGGTGAGCGACTCGGATTTCTACCTGGTGACCTCATGGCAAAGATTGATCCGTACCTTCGGCCGTTGTACGACGCCCTGTACGACATGGTCGAACCTGAAGCAGCCCAGAAACTCATCGAACGACAAGTAGTAGAAGTTGCACCACTTGCATTCATGCGCGGGCGAACCTTGAACAACTCATTTATCATTCTTGATGAAGCACAGAACACCACGCCCGAACAAATGAAGATGTTCCTCACGCGAATTGGTTTCGGGTCAAAGGTCGTGGTCACCGGTGACGCCACTCAAGTTGACGTTCCAACAGGCAAGAGCGGACTTGTAGGTCTTGAGCGAACCCTGACCGGAATTGACGGGCTGTCTTTCGTGCATCTCGATAGAGATGATGTGGTGCGTCACCGGATCGTTGCTGACATCGTGGCGGCCTATGAACAAAAGGATTCATCCAGCCGTAAGCCTTCTAGGCGCGAAAAGTATTAGGCTGACCCCGACATGGTCGAAGGTAAACCGAGCCTCGGAGCGCCTCTTCGCAGCGGTGGAGATGGCGTGCCCGAGGTGTTCTGTGTGGATGAGCAGTCCGATGTTCCAATAGAGCTTGAACGGTGGCGTCGTCTTGCACTCAATTCTCTGCAGTCCGAGAACGTCAGGGGTGCTGCTGAACTCGCGGTGCTGTTTGTCGATGAAGTAACCATCGCTGAGATGAATGCTCAGTTCATGGGGAAGTCGGGACCTACTGATGTGTTGGCCTTTCCAGTTGACGGCCTTGAAGTTTTCAGTGCTCAAGGCCCTGGGGCAGTGACACGAGGTCCCTCGCGAGATGAGCACGACTTGTCCGATGCGCCACTCATTCTTGGTGACGTCGTGATCTGTCCGGCGGTTGCCGTACGACAAGCACCTGAGCATGCAGGAGAGGTCGATGACGAAATTGCACTGTTGCTGGTGCACGGCATTCTTCATGTGCTCGGCCACGATCACGACGAACCACAGCGAACCGCAGTGATGCGCGCACGGGAGATTGAACTTCTGTCCGCGCACCATTGGAACGGTCCGGCACCCGCGGGTTTTGCCCAAGAGCACTCCTCATGACCCCAGCAGCAACGATCGCAGCAGCACCTACTACCGCTGATTTCTGGATGCTCTTTGCCATTGGCATGTTGTTGCTGGTGCTCATTTTTCTTGCCGTGGCGGAAATGGCGCTTTCACGTATGAGCAAGCCGAAGGCGTCTGCATTGGCCGATTCGGGTGCCGTAGGCGGTGCAGCGTTGGTGAAGCTGGTGGCACACCCTGAGCGTTGGGTTAACCCGTTGTTGCTCACCGTCAACGTGTGTCAGACAGTTCAGGCCACATTGACAGGTGTCGTCGCTGCACGACTCTTCGGAACTGCCGGAGTCGTCATCGGTGTCGCCTTGAACGTTGTTGTGTTCTTCGTGCTTGCCGAAGCGGTGCCAAAGACGTACGCGGTTCAACACTCCGAGCGAGCTGCGCTGCGCACGGCACGTCTCACGTATCTCATTGTTTCTTTTGCACCTCTTCAGGCAGTTTCGCGAGGACTCATCGGTCTCACCAACATCATCGTACGCGGAAAGGGTTTGAAAGAAGGCCCATTCGTAAGCGAGCAGGAATTACTTGGCATCGTCGAGGCTGCAGCTGAGGAGCAGGTCATCGAGCACGAAGAGCGTGAGCTCATCGAGTCCATCATCGAATTCGGTGACACCGTCGTGCGCGAAATAATGACACCGCGACCGGATGTCGTCGCAGTGGACCATGACGCGAACATTGACCGCGCCCTGGACATTGCGATGGGTGATGGGTACAGCCGTCTGCCTGTATTGCGCGAAATGGACGACCATGAAGACATCGTCGGAATTGTTTATACGAAGGACTTGATGCGTGAAGTGCGGACTGGCAACGGCGCATCAACTGTTGCCGGTGTCGTACGGCGAGCGATCGTCATTCCCGAGAACAAGCCTGTGTCGAAACTGATGCGCGACATGCAACGTGAGCACTTCCACATGGCGATTGTCGCCGATGAATACGGAAGCATCGCTGGCGTTGTCACTCTTGAGGATTGTCTTGAAGAGCTCGTTGGGGAAATCGTTGATGAATTCGACGAGACCGAAACCATGATTCGTCCGATGCCAAACGGAGACACCCTGGTGCTCGGTGCGATGAGCATCACTGACTTCAACGAGCACTTCGACACACGGCTTCCGGATGAAGAATGGGATACCATCGCTGGTTTTCTCTTTGGCACGCTCGAACACGTTCCGGTGATCGGTGAATCAGTCGAACAAGGTGGTTGGCGGTTCGCTGCAGAGGAAGTCGCGGGTCGCCGCATCGTCGCGGTCAGAGTGTCGCCAGTCGTTCCGACCGACTAGCGTCGCGCGCATGCACATTTCCCTCGAAGGCAAGGTTGCGCTCATCACCGGCGCATCACGTGGTATCGGTCATGCGATGGCAAAGACTATGGCAGAGTCCGGCGCCAAGGTGATGATGGTTTCTCGCAAGATCGACGAATCAGCCGCTGAAGGAATCGATGGGACTGTCGCAGTGCGCGCTGCGAATGTCGGCGATGTGACAGTTGCTGACGAAGTGGTGCGAGAGACCATTCAGAAATTCGGTGGTCTTGACATTTTGGTGAACAATGCCGCTACCAACCCTTACTTCGGCGCCACGATGGAAGTTGACGAAGGGCGTTATGACAAGACCTTTCAGGTGAACCTCAAAGGACCGGTGTTCTGGAGTCAGGCCGTCTGGCGTGCAGCCTTCAAGAACAAGCCTGGTGTCATTATTAACGTCGCGTCAGTCGGCGGCATGCGCGCCGAACAAGGACTGGGTGTGTACAACCTCACTAAGGCAGCGCTCATTCACTACACGCGGCAATTGGCTGCAGAACTTGGGCCAACACGAGTGGTGGGTATCGCTCCTGGTTTGGTGAAGACAGATTTCGCCGGAGTGTTGGTGGAGAACTGGGGCGACAAGTTGGCCGCAGCACTCCCCACCAAACGACTGGGAGAGCCTGAGGACATCGCCAATTTGGCGACATTTCTTGCATCGGATGCGGCGAGTTGGATTACCGGTGACACCTATGTCATCGATGGTGGTGCGGGCGCGAAGAGCACCTGAACGAGTCAGTTCAAGAGGCTGGCTGTTGGTCGGTCAACACAAAGTCGTCGCTGAGAAGCGTTGGCAAAGCGAGGAGTAGGGCGATAGCGGTGACCCCAGCACCGATGAAGAATGGTGCGCGTAGGCCGATGTGGTGTGCAAGCTGTCCACCAATGAGCGCACCTATTGCAATGGACCCCGTTCCGATGAATCGGTAGGCACTGTTGACTCGTCCGAAGAGGTGAGAGGGTATTGCTCGCTGCCGATAACTGACGGTGACGACGTTCCACACGGTTCCAGCGTGCGCCATGGTCACGGACATCACCACGACGACGGCGATGTTTGGAAAGAGCGCCCGCACAAAGTCAGTTGTCGCGAAACTTGTGTAGGAAATGATGATTGCACCGGTTGCTCCGAGTCGAGTTGCAATGCGATCACCTACGAGACCTCCGAGCATTGCACCAGCAGCAACTGCAGAAAGAAGAAGCCCGTAGCCGCGTGGTCCGACGCCCAGGTATTCGAAGGCGAACTTCACAAATATCGACTCACTCATCGTGAGCGCCCCGTTGGTGACACCAAGCATGAGAGCAAGCGTGCGCAGCTGGCGGTGGCGCCATAACCAGGAGATGCCCTGAGTGAAGTCGTCCTTGAAACTGGCGTGCTGCAGCTCGGGAGTAGCTATTGGCTGGGCCAAGTTCTTGGAGAGGCGCATCACGATGATTGCAGCGAGAGCAAAGGAGGCCCCATTCACTCCGAAGGGCACGCCGCTAGCGATGACGAAGAGCCATGCACCAATGGGCAGGCCAACAAAAGAATTGAGAACTACTTCAACCGCGTAGAGCAGGCCATTCGCACGCTGTAGTTGATGACCTTCGACGAGCGAGGGAAGAAAAACTTGCGAGGACATGTCGAAGAAGACTTCGCAGACCCCAATGACGAGCAAGAGCGGCAGAAGCCCCCAGATTCCGAGGGTGTTTGATGCGACGCCGAAGGCGATACCCACATAGACAATCGCTCTGGTCACATTCGCAGTCACCATGACGCGTGATCGGTTCCATCGGTCGATGTATACGCCTGCGGGAAGGCTGAGAACAAGTCAGGGCAACATCGCACTGAACGTGACTGCACTGATAAGCCGTGCGTCGTCGGTGAGCATGATGGCAAGCAGCGGAAGTGCAGCTGCGTTCATGCCGTCGCCTAGGTTCGACACTGCCGATGCGGAGAATTGCATCCAGTACCGGCGCGGAAGGCGAACACGTGATTCAGTCATGTGGCGAACCGCTAAGTGCCTCAACTATCAAATGTCGCTGAATCTTTCCTGATGCGGTGCGCGGCACCTTGCCGAATCGAACTTCGCGCGGAGCCATGTATGCAGGAAGGTGCTCCTTGACTACTGCACGTACCGATTCAAGTGGCATCTCTACTGCATCGTCGGTCTCAAGAAGTGCCACCACTCGCTTGCCCCATTCAGAGTCGGGAAGTCCCACGACCGCACAGTCTCTGACAGTTTTCATTGTCATCAGCACACGCTCGACGGGTTCCGGCCAGACGTTCTCACCACCAGAAATGATGAGATCTCCACGGCGACCAGCAACATAAAGCTGTCCGTCGGAAGACACGCTGCCAATGTCACCGGTGTGCAGCCATCCATCCGCGTCGACCGTTGAAGATGCATTTCGGTAACCGCGCATCAACATCGCACCGCGTACGAGAATGTCGTCATCTTGGATCTTGATGTCGACACCGTCGAGTGGTCGTCGGTCATAGACGACACCGCTGCCAGTCTCGGTCATGCCATACGTGGTGACGACATTGACGGGGAGATCCTCAGGCGCGGCGCTTCCGCCGAGCAACACGGTGCGATACAACGATGCATCGACTCGCGAAAGTGCCGTGTGAACAAGTGACACGAGAGTTGCACCTTCGCGCACGGCGTCTTCGTAACCCTCCACAGTGAACTTTGCCTGCACGATGACGCGCGAGCCAGTCAATAGAGATCTCGTCACGACGGACAAGCCGCCAATGTGAGACACAGGCAAGCATGCGAGCCAGACGTCGTCGGATGTTGCCGCCAAGCGTTGAGAAGTGGCCCGAGCACTGGCGAGAAGCGAAGCATGAGTGTGTATGACGGCCTTCGGAAGTCCCGAACTACCACTTGTCGCGATGACAACGGCATCACCTGGCTCTGCGGGGACGCCTTCGGGCAATGTTGTCTCGCCATTAGCTTCGATGATGCGAGTGGGTCGGACGGCTTGGATGAGAGAGCGTTTTGCCGCAGGCGGCAATCGCTGGTCGATCGGGAAAATCGCGTGACCCTCATCCCATGCCCGCTTCATGGCATCGACGAGATGTGGTCCTTGGGTCATATCCAGGCAGATCAACTCGACCACGCAGTCATCGTATGACCGTGAAACACTGATGTGGTGATCGAGTCGGCCCAAACATCCGTGACCCAAAGCAAGTTGTCTCTGTGGTTGGCGGGTGCGCGTCCACGAACGCTGCCCGCCGCTGTTGTTCCGGTGCTCGTTGGCGCTGCGTGTGCAGTGGGCATCGAAGAAGTAGCAGCAACTTCCTGGTGGCGTGTGCTGCTAGCGGCTCTCGTCAGTCTTGCTCTTCAAGTTGGCGTGAACTACGCCAACGACTACAGCGACGGTGTGAGAGGCACAGATGCGCAACGCGTCGGACCGATGCGACTTGTAGGGTCAGGCACATTCACGGCTTCGGCGGTGAAGCTTGCAGCATTTGTAGCGCTTGGTGTGGCAGCAGTGGCTGGTTTGGTGCTCGCACTCGTGACGTCACTGTGGTTGCTTGTTGTCGGAGCAGCAGCATTGGTGGCTGCGTGGTTTTATACCGGTGGCACCCGACCATACGGCTACATGGGACTTGGCGAAGTATTCGTCTTCGTGTTTTTTGGTGTTGTCGCAACTGTTGGATCCACGTTCGCTGTGACTGAAACACTGCCCACGGTGTCATGGGTCGCGTCAATTGCAGTCGGTTGTTTCGCCTGTGCGCTACTCGTGGTCAACAACTTGCGCGACATCCCCGGAGACACTGTCGCCGGTAAGCGAACGTTGGCGGTTCGTCTCGGTGACAAAAAGACGCGCCTGTTGTTCAACGGGCTGTTCGCGGTCGCCGCAGCGTTCGTGATCTTGACCTCGTTTGTCGCCGGACCCTTCAGTTTGCTCGGGCTCATAGGGGTTGCTGCTGCGATTCCTGCCTGTCGCCGAGTGCACCAGGGCGCGACTGGCCGTGATCTCATCGCTGTGTTGCAGATGGTGGGTCGTGCGCAGTTGGTGCTTGCAGTGTCTTATGCCGCTGGGCTTGCGCTGTCGCTCGGGACCTAGCGCGCGGAGTTAGACGGCGTACGTGCACTCCAACCATGAAGTGAGTAGATGCACAAACTTCGTCGGCTGCTCAAGGTGAACCGTATGTCCTGCGTCAGTGACAGAGACCCATTTGCAATTGGGTAGCAAGCCCGACATCTTTGTTGCGATGTCACGAAACTTGGCGTCTTGCTCGCCGGTGACGAGCAGGGTGGGGCAGTACACGGTGCTGAGGTAGTCCCACAGGGATTCCTGTCGACCTGTTCCGGCGTAACGAAGAGAGTCAGCAAGGCCTTTTGTGGTGTTTCGTAGTCGATCGGCTCTCATCGCGGCTGCAGTGCTGAGACTGCTGAACAGTGGATTGGCGAGCCATTCATCGATGAACGTAGGGACCCCGACTGTTTCAATATGGTCGGCAAGTTGGTCGTCCGCTTGCGCACGTGCGTGGCGCTCGTTCGGGTCGGCAATTCCCGGTGAGCCGCTCACCAATACGAGGCCCGTCGTTTTCTCTGGATGTCTGGTCGCGATGTGCAGTGCAACTCGAGCCCCGAATGAGTACCCGATGTATACGGCTGTTCCGTGTTGCGCCACCAATGCGTCGGCGATGTCGCGGATATCGACATCGCCGTCTGGATTGTCTCCGTGGCCCGGTAAGTCAATGGCACACAGTTCGTCAACATTGTCTGATGTCAAGGTTGAGACGACCTGCTCCCAAGACCGTGAGGTCTGAGTGAAGCCATGAAGAAAGACAAGTTTCATCGGCACGCAGGCACATTCATTGAGTGTTGAGGGCCCTGGTGAGCAGTTGTTCGAACACGTCCACTTCTTGTGCGCCAGGAATGAGGAACCGATCGTCGAGGACAAATGCCGGTACGCCGGTGATGTCGCGCATCTGTGCTGCTTCGATGTCCGCAACAACCTCGGTCGTGCCAGCGTCTGACTCAAGCCATGGTCGCAAGTCATCGACTGCGATGCCCGCACGTTCGGCGCACGATACGACGACATCCAGGTCACCCACATTCTCGCCGTCGGTGAAGTAGGCGCGTAGCAACTGCTCTTTTAACGCCGCCTGCGCTGTCGAGCCGACCTCTGTCAACACATAGTGAAGAGCCCGATGGGCGAGCATGGTGTTTGCCCTGATGGCGCGATCCATGCGGAACTCGATGCCAGAGTCGGCAGCGATGCGTGTCACGTGGCCGATGATCTGGTCGGCTCGCTCGAAACCGCCGAACTTCCGCGCGTACGCCTCACGAGCGGGTGTGGTGCCACCTGGCGGTGCAGTGGGGTCGAGTTGGTATGCGCGGTACACGACTTCAATGTCAGTGCCTACTCCTCTTCCACGGAGGCGGGTGAGCGCCTCTTCAAATCGACTTTTTCCGATGTAGCACCAAGGACATACG